>Ga0209337_1003747_pt1 | contig 10675 bp, 9 predicted proteins | sample LinPmetageLP53_FD_184044 | JGI IMG/M metagenome (GOLD analysis project Ga0209337, IMG submission 184044) | Marine viral communities from the Pacific Ocean - LP-53 (SPAdes) (version 2) | ecosystem: Environmental > Aquatic > Marine > Oceanic | place: Pacific Ocean | collected 2010-02-08 | reverse complement strand
TGCGATATCTTCTTTAAAAGCAGAACTTTCTCTAAATGGAATTTTATTTTCTGAACTTAAATAACCAAAAACACTATCAGCTAACCTTTGAACTTTTCTATTTTTATTAAATTCAGTAACACTCATAGTAGTAGATGTGTCAGATATTCTTCTACTAGGCTCTGAATAACCAGAGTAAACTTCGTCAAGTTTTCCTTGAGACTCTAAAAGTTTTTCTTCAAAAGGAGTCATTTAAATTATTTTCCTTTTTTAGTATTAGCAATAGCATATTCAATGTACTCATCAGAATAGCCTATTTCTTTCATTACTTCAGGTGTAACAAAAGATAAATCTAAAGGGTCAAAAGATCTAAAAAATTCTTTAGGAGATTTAGGATTATCATTTAAATTATTTAATTTATTTCTTAATCTACGTTTAGAAAGAGCTAAAATTGGATTAAATCCTGTTTCTTCTTCTACTATTTTTTTAGGTTTACTAACAGCTAATAGTTGAACACCTAAAGAAACTTGGCCTTCTTCCCCATCTTTATCTTTTTTATTTATTGTAGAATTAAAAATAGAATTTTCATCTATTCTTAACGCTTGAATTACGCTTTGCATGTGCTTTTTTTCTCTGATAGGAACACCCTCAAAAAAAGAACCTACGTCCCCCTCTAATCCAAATTTAGCTCTATTACTATTAATAAAATCTATTGCTATTTGTTTTTGTTCAGGATCACCTTGCTGTGTTAAAAATTTATCTAAAGAAACTAAAGTTATAAAAGGATTAATCTCTACATTTTCAAAATCTTCTTTATTAAGAGCTACACCATCTTTTATAGCTTCATTATAAGCACCCATAAAATTTCGACTAGCATTTCCAAAACTTAAAATACCTTCATATTTCTCATTAGTATCAAGCATAGTTGCAGCTAATGCGGTACTTTGTAAGGGTGTATCACCTCCTAAATTAGGAAAATACCCTGAAGCAGTTAAAAGTGTTGATAATACATTTATCCTTGCGTACTTCGCTTGTAATTGTCTTCTTTCTTGTTCATTACTATCTTTAATAGTACCATCTTCATTTGCTATTTTTTTTTGTAAATTTGTTCTTACATCTATAGGTATTAACCCTCTTTGTTTAGCTTCGGTATAATTTTCTTGACCTTTAGCACCTACAATTGGATTTAAAAGAGCACTCTCTACATTTAAATCAGGTGTCTTTTTTAAAGTATGCCTAGTAGCAGTTCCATCCTCATTTAGAGTTAAAGGATGTTCTAATACAACTTGTTCTCCAAATAGACCTGTTGTTGTTTCTTTAGGCTTTGGTGTTTTTGCTGCAAGACTTTGTTTAAAATAATACTCAGAAGCAGCATTACCCGGTATTGGTTTTAAAACTTCTGTTTTTTCACCACTTAAATTTTCTATAATTTGTTGTATAACTGATACTTGTATAGGTTTACCATCAAATACCGCAGATACACTTATTGTTTTTGTTTCAATAGGGTTTGATGTTACTGCAGGAAAATTGTTTCTAAACTCTTCATCTGCTTTCCCAATACCTACACTATCTTTAAGACTGTAGCCTTCATTAAATAATTTTAAAGCTACATTCCTAGATTTTAAATTATCTAAATTAGTTTCAATAAGACTTTCAGAAGCTTCTCTTCTATCATTGCTATTCATACCTTTAAAATTTAAAAGTCTTAAAAACTTTTGTTGTACATTTTTAGCATTCGGATTAGAGTCTTGCATTTGCTTTAAAAGGTCAGCAGATGTATTAAAATCTTCAGGATCTACTCCTTCTAAAGCTTTTTTAGTTGCATTATATTTACCCAATAAACTATTTTCATTTATAGTATCGTCTTTTCCAACTTCATATTTTTCTCCAAAAACATGAGCAAAAGCATTTTTCTTTTTTATTGTTTCAAAAGCTTGATTTGCTTCATCATTAAAATATGTAAATGAATTAAGTTTACCTTTTGTACGTAGGGTTTCGTAATTATTTTCAGTTTCTTGTAGCAGATACTCAGGCACTGTTAAATTAGCTGCTTGTGCTGCTATACCAATAGATTCAAACTTATCTCTTTCTTTTTTATTTTGATTAGCTAGTCTAGTAGCTATCTGTAACTCTTCTCGTTTTGAAAAGTCTTCATGTTTATTAGCAAAGTAACTATTAAGTAAGTTACCTCCTAGCGTAACCAAAGCACCTTTCCTAGCTGCTTGATCTCTTTTCCTAGCTGCAGATCTTCTTTGAGCTTCTTTTCTTTCTTCCTTTTCAGCCCTTCCTTGATCTCGACCAACGAGTAAACTTTGGCCTAAGTTATCTATTCCTGTTGCCATTATTCTTCCCTCGCTAGAAGAGATGGAGATGGTAAGTTTTTAATTTTTTCTTCTATGTCTTTAGATATCTTACCTTTAGGTATTTTTTTTGTTTCCTGATATTCAGAAAATAAAGCTGGATTTTCAGCTTCTTCAATAGCTTCATCTTCCATTTCTTCTGCATAAAAAACAGGATCTATAGAACACCTTTCAGCTAACGCAAGAAGAATATAACCTGTAGGCTCTATTAACCTTAATAGTAAATCAGGATTCCATAAACCTTCTGTAAACCCTTTAAACAACATAAACCTTGTAATATCCATTAAAGGTACATCATTATCTAATGATTCAATTAAATCAGGATACAACTCTTCATCTATAAAGGTTTCAAATATATACTCTGAAGCCCTTGTAATATCTGTAAACCTTGGAGGTTTTTCCCAAGGGTACGGATTTTCAGGATCATTTAGTAAACCTTGACCGGGTATAGGTCTTGCCATTTTTGAAAAATACTTTTTAGTATTATTATCCATAAGCACGACTTCCTTGTGAGTTCATCCACTGAAGCCAAAAAGGATCTGAAGGACTCAAGGGAGCACCACCAAATAAATTTGGATTATAAGAATTATTTACTGCTGAAATAGCTTGTTGATTAAGAATGGAATTATCTACAGACTCTGCTCCTGTTATCATAGGATTTGCAGTAAGAGAAACTGGGCCACTTCCGTACCCATAATCATAATCATCATCCATGATAATTTCTTCTTGTTTTCCACCTATAGCTGTTTGTACTAGACCTATTGTACCTACAACATCTTTAGTTGTTCTAATTGGAGCTTCTTGAAAATTAGTTTTAACTTTATCAAATCCTCTGGCTAAGAAAGATCTAGAAGCGTCTTCACTAGATTTAGTAAATCCTGTTGTAGCAGCCTCCATATAATCTGTACCAAACTTTAAAACCTCTGGTGATGCAGTTTTTACTGTAATTAAATCAGGATATAAGAAGTCTGCGGGAACTTTTGAAGAAGAATTTACTACAATCTCCATTAAATTTTCAGTAGCTGTATCAATGCCAATAGGAGAACCAGATTTTAAATTTAAAGCAGGACTGTTTCCTAAAGGAGAAGTTGTTTTAACAGGAGAATATTCTCCAAGAGGACTGTAGTTTCCAGAAGGTGTACTTCCTTGTGGTAAAATATCAAATAAATCGGGGGTAGCTTGAAAATCTGTTACTGCTTTACTCCATGCACTATCAGCACCAAAAAAATTACTACTCGCTCCCTCAAATGTACCGGGAACAAATTGATTTACAGCAGTTTTTCCAAACTCTCTTATGCCATTTCCAATACTAGTAAACTTAGCTCCTATGTTTGTTGCAAACCTACCTGCTCCATTAATGACATGACCTGCTCCTCTGGCTAACTGAGAAAGAATTCCTGTTCCTTGTCCTGCAGCACCTGTAATACCTGTACCTACAGCAGAAGTAAGCCCACCTAGACCCTTAAATAAAGCACCTGCCATATGAGGTAAAATAAACATCATACCTATTTGGCCTACGATGCCTATCTTGTCCATAAATTTTCCAAAACTTTTAAAGGTTTTCTTTATACCTTTACCAATTTTTTTGAAAACTTTACCGATACCTTTAAATATCTTTTTAAAAAAACCCATACTTTATCCTAAGTTATCTCACTTCTAATCTGCTTAATTTTGCTTAGATATAATATCAAAACCCTTGACCCATAAAGTCTTGTAGTTGTCTCAACTCTTCTTCAGTCATAACATCAAGCGCCCTATTGTCTCCTGCTCTGTTGTTTGTATTTGCACCACTAATACCTATTAAACTATCAATCCTATTAAACGCACTGTTTTGAGCATCTACAGCTTTGTCTGACTCATTACTAAGAGCAGTAGCATATAAATTAGTTTTTCTAGTTTCTTCAGACTCATATTGTTGTCTTAAATAAGTAGCTTCATCTCTTAAAGTTTGCCATACAAAAGATTGTTCAGCAGCACTTAATTGAAAAGTTTGATTAGCTACCTGTTGATTAGCAGCATTTTCAGCCGCAGTTTCAGATAAGTTAAGTTGTCTCCTCCAGTTTATATTAGACTGAATAACAGCTTGCTCATTCTGAGCATTCCATTGATCTCTTTGTAAATCCATTTGAGTATTAAATTGATCTACTTGACTATTTAAACTTGCTTCAGCTTTTGAAGCATCTAAAGTATTTCCTGCTGCAATTGCAGATAAACGATTAGCTTCAGTAGCATTAAACTGAGACATAGCATTACTTTGACTAGAATTAAATTGTTCTAATTGTGATCCTAAACTAGTCATAAATTGATCTCTTTGATTATCACTAGTAGCATTAAATTGTTTTGAAGCATTTTGAGCAGCCGTATTACTTAACATTACTTGCTGTGATTGTTGAGAATCTAATATATAAGCTTGTTGTTCAGTATTTAAATTAGCCATATCTACTTGTAAAAAGTTTCTAGCATTTTCAATACTTACTTTAGTTAATGAATCTGCAACTTGTAAATCCATAGAAGCTAATGTTGTTGCATTCTGTAAAGTAGATTGTTGTCTTTGAGAAAAATCTTGCAAAGATATAGTCTGCATAAACTTACTATTAGCTATCTCCATTTGTTGTTCAGAATTAAACTCTGATAAATCCATGTTAGCTACTACAGAAGCATTCTGCATTGCTTGTTGCTGATCAACATTTAATTGAGCTAATCCCATCTGTTGAGCTAAGTTTGAATTTGTTTTATTTAACTCTAAACGACTATTAAGATTTGCTAATTCTGTTTGCTGTGCAGAAGTAAGGTTTTGAGACTCTGCTTGATTCTTGGATGTAAGAAATGCTAACCTCATTTGTTGATCGTTAGATAAGTTAGCTACTTCCATTTGTTGAGCAAACTCACCATTCTTTTGTAAGAAATTAGCAGCTACTTGCATCTCAGCAAGTCTTTCTTGATTTACTGCACTTTGATTAGCTCCAAGTCGAGTTGCCTCTACTTGTAAGTTAGCTACTTCTATTTGTTGATCATTACCTAAATTAGTTATAGCTGCTTGTTGCTCGTTTTGAAGACTTTGTAGTCTTACTTGTTGTATTTGTTGAGCTTCAGTTAAAACAGTTTGTTTACTAATTTCACCTTGCGCTAAATTTATTTGTTGCGCTAACTGAGCAGTCTGAGATCCCGCTGATTGTCTATTACCTAAATTAGTAAGTCTTAATTGCATATCTTGAGAAGCTTGCTGTAGATTAGCTTGCTGCTCATTAGATAAATTCTGAGTAGCTCTTTGTTGTAAAGCTGTTGCATTACTTTGAGCTATAGGTAAAGCTGTTTGAATAATAGCATTAAATAGTGCATCTCTTCCTACTGTAGAAACACTTAAACCTCTAGCACTCATCCTAGATTCTACTAATTGAACAGCAGGTCTAGCCCATGCAGGAGTAACACCTTCATCAATACCAGCTAAAAGGTTTTCAAGTTGTGCAGATACTAAAGCTTCTTCGGGCAATGCTGCTATAGCTGCTTGTACTTCTACAGGATTTTGATCCATCTGAGCAGTTACTTGAGCAGGATTATCTAGAAGAGTCCCTACTATGCTTGAAGGAATAGCAGAAACATCACCTCTAGATGAAATATCTTCTATAAAAGAAACTGCATCACCTTTAGCAGCTTCACCTGTTAACTCTCTTCTTTGAGAAGCTTCATAACCTAAGTTATTTATTATAATAGCTTCGTCCCCTTCAGCAGGAGTTTCATCTAAAATTGCTTCTCTTCTTTGTTTTTCTGCTGCAGTTACAGGAGACATTACAACAGGATTGCCTGTAATAGGATCTACAACAACAGGTTCTCCTCTAAAAATTACTTTTTTACCTTTAGATAATTCTTCTCTAAGAGTATCTATTTCAGCAGGAGAAGCACGTTCTGATAAATCACCTTTAGAAGCTTCAGCTTCTCTTTCAAATTCAGATGTAGCAAAAGGAGTTTCACCAGTTCTACTCTTATCAGCATCAAATTTAGAAATAGTATCTATTGGAACAGCCTTTGCTTGACTAACTTCTCCTGTAGTACCAATAATATTACCAGCACTTATTGTTCGTGTGCCTACATCAACAGGAGCACTTATTTTTTTAATTTGTGAATCAGAAGTTAATGTACTCCCATCTGTGTCTAAATCAGTTTTTACTGTATCAATAGCTTCAGGAGCATCTACTCTAGGTAAATCATCTTTTATTCTTTTTAAGACATCTTCAGCAGGATCGCCAACTACACCTCGACCTTCTAGAGTTATCTTAAGTTTTGTTTTATCTGCTGGCCCTAAGAATGCAAAATTTTGAGATCTTTTTAAAGGACTTTGGGCATTCCAAGAATTTACTAACCGAGTGTAAGTGGCAGAATAATCACTATAAGATGTAGCATTTGAGAAATCTTTCCTAGTTAAACGAGGAGCAGGATAAGGGCCACTGAAATCTACTAAAGGTCTATCAATACCTAATCTTTCATAAATAGCTTTAGCAGTTGAAGGTCTTAAATCTCCTTGTTCAGCAACTTCTTTTAATTTCTTTGTCCATCCTTCTTCAAAACCGGGAGTTGGGCCTTTATTAAGCATCCAAGTAGCCCACTCTTCTTCTGTAATAAAATTATCAGAATTTTTATCTCCACCACTTTCACTAATAACAGCGTAATCACCTGCAGAATATTGTTTACCATCATATCTAGAACCATAATCGTCAGGATCTTCTCCTCCTCCTGTTTGTTGACTAGCTAAGAATGTAACATTAGCATCATAAGCAGCCACAGGATTAGGATAATCTATACCATCTAAACCCCTAGTAATAACTTGAGCAACTACATTATTTTCAGGATTAGGATAAGCTCCTCCTACTGCGGCAGGATCTTCATCTTCTGCTGTAGCTGTAACGTTAGTAGTTACAGTTGGTGTCGCAGTAGTTGTAGTTGGTGTCGCAGTAGTTGTAGTTGGTGTCGCAGTAGTTGTAGTTGGTGTCGCCGTAGGTATATCAGTAGTTTCACCAGTACCTAGATTTAAAATAGTTCCATCAGGAAGTCTTATAGTTTCAGGAGGAGTAAACTTTTCTCCAGTATCTGTCGGCGCTACCTCTGGTCTAACTTCAGGTGTAGGTACATCTTCAGATGTAAACTCTCCTATAGGATCTGGAATAATAACAGGCTCTGGAAACAAGGGTTTCGTAGGAGTAGTAGGTTTATCCATTATTCGAGGAGGTTCCTCTACAATAACTGGAGTTACTTCTCTGGGTACTCTAGGGGGGGTAGGTTCCTGAGGAGTAGTAGGTTTACCCATTATCTGGGGAGTTTCTTTTACAGTAACTGGAGTTATTTCTTTAGGTACTACAGGGATAGCACTTTGGGCATTTCTCATAGGTTGAGGAGAAGGAGTAGGGTCTTCTCGTCGCCTTACTTGTTGTGTTGCTTTTCTTCTTGCTTCTTCCTCTGCCTTCCTTGCAGCATCTATAGCTTCTTGAACACCATCTGGAAGGCCATTAAAGGCTTTAACTCTTCCACCCACAGTGTAATCCTGTCTTATAACACGACTACGCTTAATAGCTTCTTGTTTTCTTCTTAAAGCCTTTTTATTTTTTGCAGACTTCTTAGCCATAACTTTATAACCTTTACTTATACAGGTTTATTATCTTGTAAATAAACACCTGACTGTGGAGTTTTACTCCGCTTAAATGCTTAATAATGTAGCAGATGCTGCAGCACCAGTAGTAACAATAGCACCTATAATAAGCCATGCTAATTTTTCCCATCTTTTTGCATGGTTGTCAGTAGCTAATTTTAAATTTTTTAATTCTGTTAAAGCTTCAGCCCACCTCTCGCCACACTCTTTTTCATGTTTAGCAATCTTTTCGAGGGCTTGTAAAGCTACACCTAAAGCCTCATCACGTTCCATTATTCTTTAACCTCTGGCTTAGATTCTTGAGAAGTAACTTCCCAAAACTCAGGAGTCTTTACAGTTTCCCAAGCCATTAAGAACCAAGCTTTAGTAGCTTCAAAAGCCTTTTTAATGTAATCAAAAATAATGTGTGTATTCATATTCCTTTATTCCTACTTATTAAACTTATTATTAAAAAGCTCAAATAGAGTTTTTATTTTCTCACTGTGAGTTTCAATTGACAGATGCATCTTTGCTAGAACAATTACAAGCGTGATGAACCCAACAAAAACAGGCCATAAATCTAATAATGAATTAACGTCCATTAGTCAGTCTTTAGTACAGGTCTTGTACTCGCAGGAAAGTTTTCTGTGCTAGGCCAGTCACGAAGTTCTTTCCTATACGCAACCATATTAGTTTTATTAGGGTAATCACTTGCATCTACAATGGTATCAGTTTTTGCTAACTCTGCATCCCGCCAAGCCCTCTCAGAAACTTCTGCTTCTGCAATAGATTGTTTCGCTTCAGGAGTTTCACTAGTGATGACCTTATATTCACTGTCAGGAAATTCTTTTTTAGCATCTTCTAGCGTAGCAAAATCTTTTGTTACCCCGTCTTTTGTCACTCTTATTACGTTAGCCATTTTTAACTTATTCTCCTAACAATAGTATCTCGGCATAATTGCCTTTAATAAGGATTGTGGTAGGAGATAATGCCCACCCTGCCACGCAACCTGACGAAGTTGAAGAAATAGCTCCAGAATTCTGAACGTAACAAAGAGCATTTGGAGTTAATCCTGATTGATTTGTATCAATTCCCCCAAGAATCCTGATTGAGGCTGTTTGCCCATTACTTACTGCACCGACAGACATACCTACATAATTTTTAGTTTGAGCGTTCCCTGCAGGTATAAAACCAACCCCCTGAAACCCATTATGGTAAAGATCAGTGTCATGAGTAAAACTAGCTGTGTTCAAAGCATAAGCTGTACTTAATGCATATTCTGTTATGTCATTGTGACCATCCCCAACCACATAAAATTTAGTACCATCAGCATTAAAATTTATATCTCCTGAGCCAGTTTGATACGAACTAATATCTAACGCAACAGAATCATAAGAAGCACTAGAAATGTCCCATGCTGTACTTAACGAGTATTGATCTACTGTATCACCATTAGCTTCCTGAATGTACATCTTAGTACCATCAGGTTTAAAACGGATACCACCACCAGAATCACCCCTACTAGTATCAAATACTCTAGTATAACTAGCCGTAGATACATCAAATCCTGTGCTTAATGTCCACTGCCATACATTACTGTTGTCATTCTCTACAATATACATTTCAGTGCCATCAGTTTTAAAATCCATCCCTCTAGGTGCATTTGCTTTATTTCCAATTACATATCCGTCAACATAAGTTAACGCAGTAAGGTCATAAACAGGGTCTGATGTGAACTCTCTAACTGCTGAGTTAGCAGCTGTGCTGGTTTTATCTAAAGCAAACAGTTTTGATCCATCATCGTTCCAATTGAAAGAATACATTTCGTTTGTGTTTGCTGCAAGTTGACCAGTGCCTCCATTAGTATAGTAACTGTCAAAATAAGCATTTGCAGCATTACCTTGCGTGTATGTACCACTTGTAGTGGCACTAGTATCAAAAGGTGCGGTTAAGTACCAACCATAAATACGATCTAATCGTTGCACTAGAAGTGCGCCACCTGCTACTGTGGTTGCTTGTGATACAGTACCATTTTCGTTAATAACACAAGCTTTACCATTAGCAATAGACCCACTGGCTACTGCCTGATAAATCCCACCGTAAACATTATTTCCTGAACCTAGAATTGGCATATTGTTCTCCTATATCTCAAACCAACCAATAGTGCTGTCCACGTACACAAGTTGGGTTGAAGCTCCCTGCACCAATGTAGAATCTTGCGCTAATGAATTTATATTAGAACTGTTACGAGCTACTGTTACTGTAGCTGCTCCAGCATTACAAATAACTACTGTGTCCATAGCTGTTGGACTTGCTGGCAATGTAATAGTAAAAACTGTACTTGCATGATTACAGATTAACTGATCTTTTGCTGAAGCAGTATAGTTTGTAGTCTTTAAAGCAAAATCGCTATACGCTCCTCCTATAGTTGAAAAACTAAGAGTCCCAGACCCATCAGTTATTAAAGACTGCCCAGCATCTCCATTTGAGCTTGGCAACGTTAACGTAATATCAGCCGTAGACGCAGGGCCAATAAGCGTTACTTTATTTGTGCCGTTATCAGAGTCTTCAAAGAACTCTATAAATCCTGCGGAGGTAGCACCATTTTTAAGCTGAAGAGTTCCATCAACTGTGGTAGTTCCTACAACTTCTAGTTGATCAGCAGACTCATCCCACTCCATATACTTACCTGAAGTGGCTCCAAAGAATTTAACATCAT
>Ga0209337_1003745_pt1 | contig 10677 bp, 19 predicted proteins | sample LinPmetageLP53_FD_184044 | JGI IMG/M metagenome (GOLD analysis project Ga0209337, IMG submission 184044) | Marine viral communities from the Pacific Ocean - LP-53 (SPAdes) (version 2) | ecosystem: Environmental > Aquatic > Marine > Oceanic | place: Pacific Ocean | collected 2010-02-08 | reverse complement strand
TAAGGAGTCTTAGTCAAGTAACTATTAACTATTTCTCTATGCTCCATTGAACCATCATAATTATCAGATACATCTTCATATTGGTCGTAATCTTCTTCTTCTACCTTACAGGATATATCACTACAACAATCAGAACAATACCTGTAGTCGTCTCCAAAAGCACTCTTACAAAGCTCTCCTTGACAATAGTAGCAAGTCTCATTACCGTCACTATCCAATATAACCTCTTGAGCATCTTGATACCAATACTCTTTATTAGCTCCCCTAAAGTCTCCCCAATCACTAAAGCTGTACTCATCTTGATATTTATGTTCATACCTAACACGACCTAAGTCATTAACAATATTAATAATCATATCAAGACAATTACTTGCATCTAAAAATTCTACTATTTCTGAATCAGAATGAGGTGCATAATAACCACAACTCATATTTGCTACAGAAATACCAATACCATTTTCTGCTAATTGACCTACATCTGTAATAGCACCTGAAGTTTCTGCATAACCATACTTAGTTATAATTGGAAGTATAGCTTCTGAAAAGGAATCACTATATAGCTGACCACTAATTGAATTAACAAAATCTTTACTACCACGTCTGTCTCCTTGTAAGCAATAAGAAACATCATTAAACCAAGACATATTTGCGTCTCTACTACCTACACATCCTATTTCTTCTGAATGAAAAAATACACACTTGATAGAGTCTTGACTTTTAAGCATTTCTAAAGCTAACCACACACCTACTTTGTCATCTCCACCTACACCTACCTGCGTTCCTTTCTCTGCGTTAAAAGCAAACAAACAATTATCACTATCAAATACCTTGTAAAATTTATGTATCTCGTGAACCGTATCTGTATGTGCCACTATACAAGGATATAAATCTGAATCTCCCTTAGTGATATATACGTTGTTATTTGTAACCTCTATTTTTGCCGAGGGAGCATTTTTTAAGCTATAACTAATAATGTATTTTATCATTGCTTCTTCTTTGCCGCTAGAAGTCTGTATTGATAATGCGTCTATTAATCTTTTTTTTCTATTTTTTAAAGTTTTATTCATAGTGTTTTTTGTGTTTGGTGATTAAATTTAGTGTAAAGATAATAATAATATATGTAACTACCAAATAATTTAGATGTTAAGTTTATATTATTTAAAATAAAGAAGGGAAAGCAAAACATTTAATATAAGGATATTCTTTAAATACCCAATAGATTAGGCAAAATTGCCACTCTCCCTTCTATGTTGTTAAAATGGTAAGTCGTCTTCTGTTTTAACTTCATTAGAAGTAACTTCTTTTGGAGGCTCGTATGTGTTTTCATAAGCATAATGAGTTGCTCCTTTTTCTGAAGGCTCTCTCCTTTTTGCTATAGTAATATTTAACCAACCTCTTTTTGCAATCTTTTGTAGGTCTTCTAGTTTAAAACTTGCGTTAAACAAGTCTCCATATTGCGTAGTAACTTTCTTGATACTACTTGCTACATAATTTTTTTCTGCCATAATTTTATTTATTTAGTTTTTCTTTTTGGGTTTACTCTTTTAGGGTTAGATACATATTTTCTATTATATCCGCTAAGCGTATATAGATAGTGACTTGCTTTAATTTTTTCTTGGAACTTCATTTCCTTTTCTAAAATTTCATTCATAATCTCTATCTCTCCACTATACTTAAAATAGTTATTTAACTCTATGAGATTTTTATTAATTTTATTTTCATTTATTGCTTTAAATTCTGCTACAACATTTCTTGCTTCTTCTGTCATAAATATTTCTACTCACTTTTAGACAATAAAGACTCTATAACTTTAAAATTTTCTTCTCCCTCTACCATTATAGAGTTAGATTCTAAATCAACTTCTATAATATCTATTATATCTTTTACGTCTATATTTAAAAAGTTTGCCAATCTTTGCATTTGATAGTACCTCATATAGTAAGGATTGTCTACATACTTATCTATAGTAGAGCCTTTAATATTTAATATTCTTCCAAATTTTTGTTTAGAGATTCCTCTAATTCTAAGTATAGCTTCTAATTCGTTTTTAGAAGTTCTTACTTTATCATAATTATTATTCATTTTTTTTAATTTTATTTAAACATTCCATTTTTTGCAAACTGTTTGTATTGGTCTCTAGGGTCAGAATAAACTTCATTTTCTTTTAAGTATATTATTAGTTTTTCTGCCTCTAGTTCAGTAAATCCTTTTTCAAAAATTTTATAAGATATTTCTTCTTGATTTGAAACACTTAAAGAGGTTCTTGGTAAAAGTCTGTCTATATAATCTATTTGCCAATACTCTGCATCTTTAGGTTTGCCATTAACAATTTCATCAAACCAATCTTCATTCACTTTATATGTGTTCTTTACAAGTTGGACATATTCTATAATCCTCTACCCAACCAACCACTTCATCTCCACAACAAGTATATTCAATCTCTTTTTCTTCTTCTAATATTGTTGCTATAACTCTGTCTATTGCAGGTATTCCTGTGTGTTCACTTTCCATTAGTCTACCATTTCATCTTGACCAAACACTCCTTGCTCATAGAATCCTGCTATCTTAAGTACCACTCGGCTCATTGCTCGCTTTTCAGCCATAGCTACAGGAAATTTTTTAGCACCTCCCATAAGATTCAAATCTGATGCTTCACCAAATGACATCATATTTCTTACATCTGTTTCTTTATTTCCTACCCTCATAGATGCGGTAGCTCTCATTACTACCCATTCTTTTTCCATTACAACAGGTTCATAGGCTACGGTAATATTTTGTTTGCTCACTATCTTGTCTATTCCCGACCTAGTGATAATAACAAATCCTCTTTTATCTTTATATACATCTTCTTCTACAAGACCGTTTGATTTAAACAATCTTCTTAATGCGTCTTTTTTAGTCTCTTTGACTTCAACTTGCGTGTTTTCTACTTTTTTCATTTTAGTTTTAGTTAGGTTATTACTCATTTTTTTTATTTTAAATTTTACCCAAATGGGATATTAGCTATCTTACTTCTGTATTCATCTGCTTCCATTTCATCTCTATCCATTTTTGCTAAACTGCTATAATCATAATTCATAATAGGGTCATCAAATTCTTGATTACAAGAAACACAAACATAAAAGTTAAATCTATCTTCATCTCCACACTCGTCATAATCTGTTCCACAACACCTGCTTACTTGATATCCCATAATTATTATTTTTAATTAATACTTATGCAAATATACAACAATTTATGAAACTGCCAAATAATTTAGAAGAATTTTGTAAAAAAAAAGTATTTAACCTAGTCTTTATCTTTATCTTGATATTTAACTTTATCTTTATCTTTATATTTATCTTTATATATAAGGGTATTAAATACCCTGTGTTAAGAGTTAGATAAGGGTTAGCTAAGGGTTATTTAAGGGCTTAAAAATAATGAGTTAGTCTTGCTACTTGACCGCTTTTTTTGTCGTGGATAAAAGCTTCACAAGCTTTTGGTACACCTGTAAATCCTTTTCTTGAGTGCCAACTATCAGCAGAAGTAGGGCTGCGCATATACTCTACAGTAACACCAATATAATCTTTAGCGTCAAGCCATTTGTGTTTTACTTTGTGATGAATATGATGTAAATAAAAATATCTGTATTTAGTTTTAGCCCACATTTTAGGCTGTTCTTGAGCCATTAATAGAGGAAGGTTATCCATTTTTGCTCCATCTCCATGCTCTAATCCTATAAAATTTTCACCATAAACATAATATTTTCTATGTGAAACACTAATATCAAATTTAACATCTTTAGCTTTTCTAAACCAACTTTTTAATGTGTGAGCCAAATGAAAACCACTTTGATAATCGTGATTACTCATACTATGAATTATATCTACATCAGCTATTTCTCTTAATATCTCTACGCATTTAACATAAAGCATTAAAGCCACCTCATAATGTTCCCACCACTTACCATCTGTATCTTGATGTGTTCCTTTAGTGGTTGTAGAATAAACATTGTCAATATGCAATATATCATTACCTATACAAAACAAAACCTTATCTATATCAAATCCTTTAGATTTTTGTATAAGACCTTCTATACCTTCTAAAACTCTACCTACAGCAGTTTCACAGTCATAGTTTTCGCCTGTCTCTAATTCATTTGCGTATTTACCAATATGTATATCTGCAGGATTTACAACTAAAAGATGTGAGCCTTTTTTTCTTTCAATGTTAGTATAAGTAGGAGAATATTCTTCTATGTAGTTATTTATTTTTTTGAAGATTTGCTTTTCATTCAAGCCATAATCTTCCTTTGTAACGATAGAGAATCTTAATTCTCCACTCATACTTTGCCAATGCTTAACAGAGACAACATCTTTTTTTTCTATACCCCTATCTTTTAGATGTATATCTAGTGCAGTATTTCCATTTATATTATCTAATTCATTGCCTCTGAACTCGTTAACAACTTCAACTTCTTCAGCAGAAAGCCTCATTCTTCTTCCTTTTAAATCATTTGACATAATTTATTATATTGGTTTATGTAAAAATATAATAAAAAAAGCCGAATAAAAAGAAAGAGTGAGAAGTTATTAACCTCCCACTCTTAATTAATCCGACTAAAACACACATTGAAAACACTCAATGGGTACAAAGTTAATAGTTTTTATTTAATAAACAAATTATTTTTTGTCTTTTGTATCCGCAATACCTTGACCTAAAACAAGTGCGGCAATACTCATTAAAATATTATTAACTTGTTCAGGTTCTAACCCAAAAGTATCACTTAAAAATGTTGTTATAATACCTACTACTGTGTACCAAAACTTTTTACTTTTAAGCATTTTACCTAGTAGAAACTTCTCTAAAAAATTTTTCATTTTATCTATTTTTAATTACTAATTCAATTTTTCTATCTAATTTTCCTTTAATTATTTTATCCATTAAAAGTGCATGGGCTGTTGTGCTTTGATAGATTATATTATCACCCCTCATCATTCCTGTTAAAATACAACCTTTACTATCTTTAGCTGAGTTACCTCTATGAAACAATATATAGCTTCTGTTAGGAACATCCTCTAATATTAAATGGTCGTAATTTCTGCTTGCGCTATTTTTTGCTAATCTTATTTTGCAATCATATACGCCTCTTGGCACGCAAGATATGCTTTTTTCGTTATTACGCCAAGAAAGTTCTAAAGTATATGACACAAACTCTCCATTAAGATACAACTTACCAATGACAGATTCATCAGTATAAGTCTCTCTTACTATAAGAAGATTACAACTGTTCATTAAAAATAGCGTAAATTTTTACTCCTTTTACTTCTCTAATTAATTTCTTAGTGTGTTTTATTTCAACAATTTCACCAAGATATTTTGGATTTTTAGAGTTAAGTTTTCTTTTTTTAGCCATTATGCTGTAACTGCCATAAACTCTACATCACAAGCTGCTGTATTTGATTGCCCGTAAATGTGCGTAATGTCTGCTAAAGCTCCAAAAGTAGTGCCTGTTACAGCGTCCATTTCATTATTCATTAATAACAATGATTCTCCTGCAGCTATTTTAAGCCAAAAACTATCAGCGCCATTAAACAATCTTAAAGTAACAAAATTAGTATCATCTAAATTTGTAACTCTAAAATATACATAATCTGCTGCTACTGCTGTTCCTGCACTATCTGCAGTATCAAACATAAATAAAGTTGTAGATGACGTTGCAACACTCATTATTCTTTGGTCTACTTGACCTTTAGAAGAAAATGTTTTAGTTGTTGTGTTACCATAACTTACGTTGTTTAATGTGTAAGACTCTGTTATAGTCACTAATAAATCTGCTGCTGTTACTGTACTTGCCATATTATTATTTTTTTGTTTTTGTAAATTTATAAATTGAAAAACCGATAGCTATTAAAAGAGATACGGTAGTAAGAACCTCGTTAAATGAAGCTAAAGAAATTCCTATTGCTCCCGCATTTGCTACTCCTACTTGAATAGTGTCTTGTATTGTATCTTTCATTTCGTTATTATTAATTATCATATCCTACTTCTATTCCTATTTTAAAAAAAGCTGTTGCTGCCGTTGATGTTTTTACCATTGCAAATAATAAATCACCTCTACTTAAAGATGTCTCGGGAGTTAAATTATTTACCTTTATTACTTTGTCAAGACTTGCTAAACCTGTATATGTTACTTCATTTAAAAGAACAGGAGTTATAGCATCAGGAGCTGAACTTGAAGAAAGAGTAAGTTTACATATAGCTACAGTAACTACAGAAGTAGTAGTTGAATTTCCTGATAAAAATATTTTTCTTAAATTACAAGGGTTAGTCATTGTATAAGAACTAACTTTAAAAAAGTCTCCCCCATCTATAGTAGCGTCTCCTACTGTTGCTGCTCCATAGCCCTGATTGTATTCGTTAGGAGATTGACCGTCAGTCATATTAGCACCATAATAATAATTAGAATTAGCTGAAGTAACATAGCCTTGTATGTCAAAATTATCTATTTTTATTTCTGCTTTTTCAACCCAAACTAAACTACCATCAGTAGCAGCAGTTCCTGTACCTACACTTTTAGATAATATAGTGTCGTTACTAGCAGATTCAAATCCTTTTGGATTATGTCTGTTTACATCAGTTAAGTTTTTATGTTCGTTTGCTGCCATAATTTATTTATTTTTAACAATCAGTACAACCACAATTACATTCATTTCCATTTACATAAGAAACACCACAACTTCCGCAGCCTTCTATTCCGTTATAACCATATATACTATCATAAAATATCATTCCATGATTTTTATATGTATTGCTTAAACTTTTAGGTTTGTTTGAATTAAACGTAGGATATAGACCTGCTTGGTCTGCTCCATTTAAAAAATCCATCATATCATTTGCAAATATCTCTGCTTTTCTATATGTATCTTGCTTAAAAGTATTGTAATCTGAAGGAGTTATAATTCTAGAAAACTCATCTACATTATGAACTACTCCGCTAGAAGTAATATTACTCATAATATCGTTTACAACTTCAAATCTAATATACCAACATAAAGTATCTTCTAAATAATACGTCATAAAAATTTGATTATCAGCAGTTAAAGTCCCTGTAGCGTGTTGTAATTTTAATTCAGCATAAAATTTTTCTCCAAGTAAAGGTCTTAAATGAGCTAACTCAGAAAGAACAATAGTATTTTCAGAAACTAAAACAGGGTCTGTATTTTTATTAGTAAATGTTTTTTCAATTACTTCTCCTGCTGAAACTAATGTGCCGTATTGTTTAGTATTTCCCATTTTATTGCTCTACTGTTATTTCTTTAGACTCATCAGTTTCTCCATCTCCATCTGTATCTCGTTCTGTTACAATTATTTCCCTGTCTGCAACAAACATATCTCCGTCTTCTAGCATAGGCAAATCTTCATCTATTAATCTTCTTTGCTCGTTAATAGTTAAAACCTCTCTAATATCTACATCATTAGCATAAGAGATTGGTGGCTCATAATGTATAGTTAAGTCTTTAGGGTCATAACCCATTTCATTATATAAAACAGTTCTAATTCCATTTAAAATAAGTTCTGATGTATCTCTAATTACAGTAGTCATTACTAAGTCATAAGCTATTCTAATTTCACTACCTGTGTTATTCATTTTACCCGAGCTAACAATACCTGAAAGAGACGGCTGCCATCTATTAGCTGTAATAATGTTTTGGTCTGTAATTTGCTGTAGCTCAAGCCAACTACCTTCTTGGTCGTCTTTTATAATCTGAACATTAGCAGGAGCTGTATCTCCATTTTTAACTATAAATAATATTTTACCATTATTTCCTTCTCCTACAAATTTCTTTTGTGCTTCTGTAACCATTTTTTGAGCTTCTTCCTCTCCCATATCACCATTAATCTCTACGATAGCTGAAGGCTGAAAGCCATTTAAAAACTTAGTATGATTCCATTTACCAATCTCATAGTCTACTGCAATATGCTCTAATGCAGCTACATAGTCAGGAAGACCATAGTAATTAAAAGTAGGCTCGTAATCTTTAAAGTGAATTACAAATTTATTGTGAGCTGTTCTTGGATATATAGGAAGCCTATACATCTTATCTTCTTGATTCCAATACTTACACCAATCTGAATTTACATATACTTCTTTTTTTGACTTAGCCATTCTAACTGTAGTGGCGTCTAAATGATATATATTTACTCCTCCGTCATACTTAACACATTCCATATAAGCATTACCAAAAGTGTAATAATCGTCTGCTAATTTTTTAAACACATCTCTTAAAGATTCGTGGCCAGCATTAACGTCTTCTATAAATTTTTCTAAATTTTCATTTCTACAAACAAATTTAGCTCCACTTGTAAATACTGTTTTTTGTGCAAGTACACTTCTCTGTGTAGAAGATTTGCGTTTTAACTCCGCTAAATACTGAGGAAATAAATTGTCTTTACCAAATGGAATCCATTTAGTATTAACATTTTTTATGTCTTTTACTTCTGTTATGTTTGGCGGTATTGCTAAATCAAAAACACCAAACTCAAAAGTATTACTTTTTTTAGCTGTCTTTCTTAATTGACTTGCTTTTTTTGATTGGTTCTTTAGCGGTGCTTTCTTCATTAGACGTTGTTTTAATAATTATTGATGTAAAGTTTCTATCTTCGTAAAGATGAGCCAAAACTTCTTGCGTAGCATCACTCCAAGATACTGTACCAAAATTAGACACCGAACTTCTTAAACCTTCGTAATTTTTATTAATTTTATATTTTGCCATATCTGTATATATTTTTAAGTACGAAGGTAAAGATAAGATATTTATTTTATCACAATCGCACATATTAAAAAGATATAAGCAGGGAGCTTTTAATAACTCCCTGCCTTATCTATAATTATTAAGATGTAGTCGCTGTTAAGTCTCCCGATGCAACTGTAATTGCTCCTGAATACTCAAGAGGTAATTCAAATTGTCTTGCAGTTAAAGTAACTGTAACTCCATTATCGTCTGCATAAGCAGCTCCACTTCCACCTTCAATGCTTGTTAAGTTAGCATAAGTTTGATTTCTATCCCAAGGAGTTAACCCTTGACCTTGATTTGCATACTTATAACTCCACCCTACAACCATCATCTTGCCTGAATTAAACTCTACTAGAGCTACAGGACAAGTACTTTCTAGATTTGTAAGTGCGTGAAATCTTGCACCATCACAATCAGGAATATAGAAAGAAACAGCACACTCATAAGATGTGCTTCCTCCTTCTTTTGCCCCTGTTATTGTAAGAGATGCTGTTTCATTTTTAAACTCAAATCTAGCCCAAGGGTTAGTTGCAGTTAAACCTGTTAAGGTGTGTGTAGCGTTAAGTGAAGTTGGCGCAACAGTAGCAATATTATCTAAATCCGTTAAAAGAATTTGTCTAATACCACCAACAGCGTTTAAATCTCCACAAGCTACTAATAATCCTGAATCTATTGCCATTTTGTTTTATTTTTTAAGTTAATGATTATTTAATTAAACAAGCTCCTGTTACTAAAGAGTTCCAACCATATTGGTAACCCATTGTAAAGTTAGCTCTTATATACATATTATCAGAAACCTCATCATAAAACATTTTTAATTGATTATCAGGGTCAGTTACATTTGAACCTATCATTAAATTGCTTTTAGCAGCATAGATACAACCATTCTTAGCGTTTTTAGCAGCACCTGCACCTGTCATATTTGGCATTACAAATAAAGCAGGAGTTAAAGCTGTTAAAGCTGTATCCCACTCATACATACATACTATTTCTACACCTCTGAATCTTAGTCTTGGGTAATTAACACCTGACTGAGCTTCTGAATGTCCATAATCAACTGAACCTGCAGTTGGAGCAAGAGCTGTTAAAGCACCATAATATGCGTTATAGATATTTGGCGTTACAAACATTCTTTTTTCTGATGCAGGAGTTTGTTGTAATTCTGCAGGAGCAGTATCAAATACAGTAGTTAATAATTGTGCAGCATCTAAAGCTGTAATACTTCCTCCTACAGTATTGTAGTTAGCAGCAGCACCATTAGTAGCAACAACTTCATTTAATCTAGTACCATTTACAGCAGCATTTGCTGATAAAGCTTTCCATAATCCTGTAGCCCACTTGTAAGAACAAGTTGCACCTGCCCCAGCAACAGTAGTATCTCCTGCCCACATATTTCTAACTACATCTGATTGAACTCCGCTTCTTACTCTGTTTAAGATTACATTTGCTAGTTCAGTTCCCGTTAAGTCAGGCATATTAACTCCTGCTCTGTAAGACTCAACAATAAATTCGTTTTTAAACTCGTCCCAACATTGTACTTGTTTTACAGATACATTTTCTACTGTTATAACTTTAGGAGTTATAGAAAAACCTGCAGGGTCGCAAGTGTTAGTTGAAGAACAACCTGTGTTTAATGCTGTGATTCCTTGTAATTTAGGAGCTAACATTAAATTTTGCTTATATTTTACATTAGGGTATATCGTATAGTTACGCATAATATCATCAGAACGAAACATTGGTTCTAATAAAATTTTTGAAGCGTACTGACCTTGATAAGTTGCCCCTAATCCATCTAGTGCTATATTTGCCATTTTTTATTTATTTTATTTATTTATATTTATTTTAATTTTGCTGCTAGAGCATTGAAGAAATTTTCTTCTTTGTTTTCTACTTTGTT
>Ga0209337_1003744_pt1 | contig 10677 bp, 16 predicted proteins | sample LinPmetageLP53_FD_184044 | JGI IMG/M metagenome (GOLD analysis project Ga0209337, IMG submission 184044) | Marine viral communities from the Pacific Ocean - LP-53 (SPAdes) (version 2) | ecosystem: Environmental > Aquatic > Marine > Oceanic | place: Pacific Ocean | collected 2010-02-08 | reverse complement strand
CGATGAAACTGCTTCTATAATGCTTGCATCAGATAACCAAGATAACGCTGGAGATACTTGGAATATAATAGCAAACACTGATAACACCTTTGCTATTCAAAATGATATTAGTGGTTCATCAGATGTATCTCACGTTACAATCACACCTAACGCTACAGTAGCCAACTCAACCGTAGATTTGATAGGTCATGTAAATGTAGGCCACGATCTTGACGTTACTGGCAACGCTGTAATTGATGGCACTGCCCTTGTTACAGGCGTCCTGACCACCACTGTGGGCGCAACATTTAACAACGGCGGCACTGCGGTAGATTTTCTTGTTAAAAGTGATGACAGTGCTGCAATGTTTTTTGTTGATGGGTCTGAAGATGTGGTTGGTATTGGAACTGTTACACCAGTGGCATCTGCATCTGCTTATGAAAGGGCAGCATTACACATACATCAAGCACAAGGTGGTTCAACTGGGTCACAAATCCACCTGACTAATGCAGCTACAGGTGCTGCTGCTGGAAATGGTGTGTTCATTGCCATGTGGTCTGACGATGATTTGTATATCACAAACCAAGAATCCGATGGGAATATAAAGTTTTCTTCAGGCGGTAATGCAGATGCACTAGTTATAGCGTCAGACGGCTCAGTCTACACAGGCACCGCAGGTACAGATAATGTCCGCTTCGGTGAAAACGCAGGTAATAGTATTATTGCTGATAATGCTGGAGTAGGTAATGTCCTAATAGGAAAAAATGCTGGCACTGCAATAACTTCTGGTGATTCCAATGTAGCTATTGGGACAGATGCCCTAATGACAGAGGATGAACATGCAAACAATGTGGCTATTGGTCAACATGCTTTAAAATTGCAAAATGCAGAGGGAGATGCTTACAACGTAGCTGTTGGTTATTTTGCAGGAACAAATTTAACTACTGCGAAAAAAAATGTCTTACTTGGCGGTCACGCAGGGGAGTTTGTGACTCTTGGAGCTAACTCTGTATTTGTAGGATTTGAAGCTGGTAAAGGTATTGATGCTGCTAGACTAACAGGTGGTGATAACGTGGGTGTTGGTTACCGAGCAGGTTATTTGCTTCAAGGTACTGCCACTAGGAACACTATTGTTGGATATACAGCCGCTGATGCTTTGACAACAGGGTCTCAAAATACGGTTATGGGCTATGATGCTCTTGGTGCTGGCGTAGCTTCTTTTTACAATACTGCTTTTGGAACAGGAGCTTTAAGAGCAGATACCACTGGAAGACACAGTGTAGCTGTTGGAATTAGTGCTTTATACAGTCAAAATAATACTGGAAGTGCTGATATGCATAACACGGCTGTTGGTAGTGGTGCAGGGTTTAGTGTAAGCACAGGCATTCAGTCTACTTATATTGGGGGCTTGGCTGGCTATTTTAATACCACAGCAAATAATTCTACATTTGTAGGTTTTAAAGCAGGTTATGGTCTTGATGGTACACCACTTAACACAGGTAATAATAACACGGCTGTTGGTTCAAATGCTGGAGAACTTCTTCAAGGAGCAGCTAATAATAACACCCTAATTGGCGCTCAAGCAGGTGATCAGATAACGACAGGAACTTCAAATGTTGCAGTCGGTTATGCTGCTGGGAGCTCAACCGCTGCATCAACTGGTACTTTTAATACATCCGTAGGATTCGTTGCAGGTCAAGCAATGACGACTGGTAATCAAAATGTTGCCATAGGGGCTTATGTATCCGATGTTATGACCATAGGTAGATACAATACGGCTGTGGGGTATTCAGCACTATCCGCAGATGTATTAGGTGATAGAACAACGGCTATGGGTTATCAAACGGCTAATTACCAAGTAGCTGGCAGTGACAACGCTACTATGGCCAACTCCTATTTTGGTATGTATGCAGGTCACTATAATGTTACTGGCACAGGTAATACTGCAATGGGCTATCAAGCATTGTTTGGTGCGGACGGAGAGAGTGCTAGCAATAACGTAGCTATAGGCAGAGGCGCAGGTGGAATATGTAGAGGAGATTCAAATACTTTTGTAGGTAGGGATTCTGGAGATGCAGTCACCACTGGGGCAGGTAATACATTTATAGGTTCTAATTCTGGTACATCTGTAAACACAGGTGCCACTAATACTTATATTGGTAGAAATTCCGCTGAAGGAGCAACGGAAGGAGATGGTAACGTATGCTTAGGTTATGAAGCAGGTAAAGATCAAGTTGGAACAGCAAGCAGTGTACTGTATATCGCTAGGTCTAACACAGGGGCAGGTAATGATGCAACGTGGATACATGGCACAGCTACAGGCACTTGTATTAATGGTGATAATTCTACTGCTTGGGCGCAAACTTCAGATGAACGCATAAAGAAAAACATTACAAACAGCTCTGTAGGTTTAGATAAAATAAACCAAGTTAAAATAAGAAACTTTGAGTATCGTACCTTTGAAGAATTAGACAATGACGTTAAGGCACTAAACAGTGGTAAGGGTTTAAATGTCATTAGCAAGTCAGGTATTCAAACAGGTGTTATTGCCCAAGAAATAGAATCAATTTTTCCTAATGATGTACAGGATATAGGTGATGGCACTAAAATTGTAACTCCTAGTGATCTTAATTATGCTTTAATCAAAGCAGTGCAAGAACTATCAACAGCATTAGACGCAGCACTAGCTCGTATAACAACACTAGAAGGATAAACAAATGTATGAACATTTAAACGCAGATGGCACACGTAAAACTGCTAGAGTAGCACAAGACTACTTAGGAATGGGAAGTGGAGTAAAAGTTATTAATGAGATTATAGCTGGTAGTAGAGATGTTGATAAATCAGTTTCTTACAGACAAGCTAGGGTAGACAGAAATGTTGCGGATCTTGAACAGATGAAAGCATTAGATGATTGGGGTAGCGAAGATATGACAGCCGTAACCAATGCAATTACAGCAGGTAAAGGTTACACTGCAAGTTAATATAAAGGAGTAAAACATGGCAATAACATTTACATGGTCAGTTAACGATATGCACAAAGTTACTGCAACAGGGGCTGTTTATAAAGTAGAGTGGAACTGTAGTGGTACAGACGCAGACACAAGTGTATCTCACAGTAGGTCAGGGTCATACCTACACACAAATGATGACGGAGTACAAGCTACACCAGATCACACAGCAGAAGGATTCATTGCCTACGCCAGCTTAACAGAGGCAAATGCTTTAGATTGGGTTAAAGCAGGTGGCGTTCAAGCACACAACGAGGGTCTTATAACCTCCGCTATAACTGCTAAAATAGCAGGAGCAGGAAATTCAACAGGAATGCCTTGGTAGGCTTAACAAAAGGGAGAAGAACCATGACTAAGAAGAAAGAAGTACAACAAGAGAATGTCGTTAATATTGACGGCAAGGGATACAAAGACGCTGACTTAAACCAGCAACAAAAGTATCTTATAGCGCAACTAAAAGAACTGGGAATACAAGCAGGTAAACTTAGAGCTAATTTAGACCAAGTTCAAAGAGCCTCAGATAGTTTCCAAAAGGATTTACTAGAGTCTTTTAGAGAAGTGTCTGACGAGAACTCTGAAGAAGCTAAAGCAAGTTAGGATTAACAATGGCAAGAACTGTAGTGCAAGCTCACAACCGCATAGATACAATCGAACCTAAGATTACTAAACTAGAGACTGAAAATCACATTCAGTTTAAAGAAGTGTTTTACAGGTTAAAACGTTTAGAGGTATTTTTAGTGGGTGGGCTTGGCGCTACTATTGCTATGTTAGTGAGTATATTATTTAAAATGGGATAAGAAATAAAAAAGGAGAACAACAAATGAAAAACTTAATTCTTGCTAGTGCGATAGTTGTTCTATCGGCGGTCTCAGTACAGGCTGACGGTGGGCTTATGTCGTTAATAAAACCAGACGCATCACTACAGTATGGCTTTAAAACAAAAAAATGGTCAGGTGATATGGGCGCAACGGCTACTCTTGGTCGGGTTTCTATTAGACCAGCTTTAGATTGGTCATATTCAAGCAGTACCTCTATTGGTATTGACGGTGCATCCGTTAAAAGCACAATGCCTTTTGGAAGTAAACTTTCGGCATATTCAAAATTATCTTTAGACGGTAGTTTTAAATACGAGGATTTAGCTATCGGTATTGAACTCAGTTTTTGATAGGAGATTAAAATGAAAAACAAATGGATCTGGATAGGTTTGGCACTAGTAATATTTATTGCTGTGATTTTCTACGGTGTAGATAAGGCGATGTGTACTCCTCCCTGCATTTAAATGAGCAAGCTAACAGCTCAACAACGAGCAACTATGGTTTGGAGGGGCTGGGCATTAGGATTTTACCTATTAATTTGTTTTTACGATTTTCTGTTTTGTCCAGTGTGGTGGGGGCTAAATCGGCCAGACATTAGTCAATTTATGGATATTATTAACGCTACGTCAGAACCTATGGTTCAAATGGAATTGATGAAAAAGCTGACTGGACAGCACGAACCTTTTACGCTTTTGGGGGGTGGATTGTTTCACTTGGCATTTGGTGCTATACTTACAGGGTCAGCGTTTGCCAGTAAGGAATAACATGAAAAAAGTTTTATTATCTTTATTGTTTTTAATTTTTTTAGTGCCAATGGCATTTGCAGAGGGCTGTGACAGCGCAACAAACTCTAACTGTATAGAAACAAACAGCGATACAAATTCTAAGGTAGACTCTACGTTAACGTCTACAACAACAGTAAAGTCTCCCCCACCTTCTGCTATGGCTCCAAGCATTAACTCGTCTAACTCAGATACGTGCCATGTTTCTGTTGCAGGAGCTGTTCAGACACAGATTCTCGGTATTTCTGCAGGTAAGACAGTGCGGGATTTGAACTGCGAAAGACTCAAGAACGCCAAGGTTATGTACGACATGGGTCTTAAAGTAAGTGCTGTTGCAATAATGTGTCAGGACAAAAGGATTCACCTCGCGATGGCAAATTCTGGCACTCCATGTCCAATCAACGGTCTCGTGGGAGATGCGGCCAAGACTGAGTGGGAAAACAACCCACATTTAGTACCTGGGTATGTTGCAGGAAAGAAGGAGGAATGGGATGAAGACGATGTCAACACTGCAAAAGGTGCTGCTGGGATTGGCGGTCTTTTGTTGGCCTTACTACTGCTTCTCTGAGAATATCTACGGCAATACAAAGAACGCTGCTTCAAACGCGCATCGCTGGGCAATGAATAATTTACTTCCAAGCCAGACAGGGCTTACAGTTGAGGGCATATTTCACCGATACACACTTACAAAAGATGTTACAAAAGACTCTATTGTTTCTATTACTAATAAAAAAATAGGTGGTAACGGGTATATATACGAGTACACTGATGATTGGAATAAGATCCCTGGAGGCACTAAAGTTACCTACGATGCAGTTCCTTCTACGTTGGGTAATTTGTTTGGCGATGGAGAAATAAAAGTAACAGGAGATGGGTCACTGTCTGACGTTACAATACTCTATCACTATAAGTTTGATCCGTGCCACACACCACTTAGCGATCCAACATGCCCAGACTTCAAAGACGCACTGTACCAATACCTTTTAGATAATAATTTAATGAATCAAGAGCCGAATATTAATGATCCTTATTATGATGAATGGCTTAAACTTCAACAAGAACAACAGGCAGAGGCAGAAGAACAAAAAGCTTTGGAGATAGAAGAAGTTGAAGAAAGTGAAGAACTAAGTATGGAGGAAATACTTTCTGTAGCAGGTGCAGCAGAGAAAATTGCAGACCCTATGCAACAGTTAAACATGATGAAACAAATAGCTGCTGTGGGAAAACTTGAATTATACTATAATGCTGTTATAGATGGTGGTGTATACGAAGATAATTTAATACTAGAAGGCGGTACTATTACGGATAATGCCAAGGGGTTGCGAAACCTGACCCAAGACAGCGTCCACAGAAGTATCGTTCGCTCACAATATGACGATTAAATAAACGGAGATAACATGATTAAACGATTAACATCTTTAATATTTTTGCTGTCAGCCACATGCGCTTGGGCAGTAAATTCACCAATTAACGGTTTGGTGCAAGCCAACTGTTCAATTTACACAACAACACCAGGTCAATATGGAAATCCTTCACCTTGGAAACTATCGACTACCGCTGCTGACGGTGGTGTAGAAGCAATCATAAGAGTAGATATTGCTGCCGCAGACTACTATTACACAAAGTTTACACACCCAAACAGCTTTAGTTCATCCCCAACTTTAAATGACGGTGTGACGTGGACAGGAAGCACAGTACTAAGTTCACACTCTGTATCAGGTATGTCAGCCTATGAAGCGGCAAAGGTCGTTGTTAGTAATACGACAAAATATACTATGACACTAGCTGGCTCAACTTGGTTTAAGGTAGCGTCAACGGCTTCTTACGGTTCTGCGGATAATACTGCGTTACCTGCTGGGAATTATACCGCACTGATAGTTGCAGAATGTATAGCAAAGTAGCACTAATCTTTATGTTACTTGGGTTTCAGGCTCACGCGCATGAGATGACACCTGCTTACCCCAAGTTTGAGCTGTCGTATATTGACGGTGTATCGGTTACTAAAATGTCTTTGTTTAACAGGCGGAGCGAAATTTTTTATTTTGAGATTGGTGTGTTTACTAAAGATTGGAAAGAAATTCCGTTTGCCGCAACATCAAAACTTATCAAGGTGCGTTACACCAAGCGATATCCGTTCGAAGTGTATGTGCGTAACCAAGACTTAGACAAAGTACAATACATCTGTACAATTTCAAAAATACTCAAGGGAGAAGAGCCTATCAGCCAAATAGCGTCAAGGATATGCTCTAAAGTAAAGTAGATGAGAATATTGTTTTTAGTATTATTAATGGTTGCAAAGTCTGCTTTTGCAGATTCAACATCAAACTCATTAAGCCTATCTTTGCCTAACTCTGGTACGAACTACCAATCAGATTCCTTTAGATCAGGAGATTTAGATTGTACTAATGCCATTGGATCTGCCACCAATATTGAGTTTGGCCTAACGTCTATTATACAAGGTGGAACAGCAGAAAATAGTAGAAAAACAGGAGATATTGGCATTTACAGCAAAATTACGATACCATTAGGCAAAAGGGCTAAGTCTAGAATAGATTGTAATAGGTTGTATGAGCTAGAGTTACAGAAGAAACAGTTGGAAGTAATGAAGTTAAAGCAAGAAATTAATAAGCTACGAGAGCTGGCATTCGAGTAAGGAGAAGATCATGGCAGAGGTAGAAGTCGGTGGTGTAAAGTTTTCGGGCGGTGGTCGAATTGCGATCGCACTTACAGCACTCAGTACATTGGCGGGGTCAGCTTATGTGGGCTATGAATTTTATTTTGATTATCTTGATCTGCGAGAAGTGGTGCAGGAGATAGACATAGATGAAATAAAAGCAAGCAATGAATTAACCATAAGCAAGTTAGAGGATGCAATTGTTTATACGAGAGACATAAAAAACAACCTTCGAGATGACCTTTTAAAGTTAGAAAGCTATATTGATAAGTTAGAAAAAAAGGTAGAAACCTCTGGAGAACGTATAAAAACAACGCAAGGCTCTATAGACTTGGTATTGGAAGATGTTCTTAACCAAATGAATGAGGTTCAAAAAGACGTTACTGCATCTATAAGAGAAGTTGAAAGTTTAAATAGAGAGACAGAAAAAGATGTTCGTGACACAATGCGTGAAGTAGAAAATAGGATAGAGGAAGATATGACTAAGCTTGAAGACAAATTAAACGAGAGATTACAAGAAGCATTAGATAATCCCTTGGCTAATTAACGTAATTAGTGTATATAAAAGTTGTTTAGGCACATAGGAGTTTATTATGGCTAAAAAATTACAGGAAAACAGCAAATATGCAATGGCTGACGCCGATGGTGATGGGATTATAACCGATGATGAGATGGATCGCCACGAACGTTGGATACGTTTAGAGAATGAAGATAAGTTAGCCGATACCCAACGAATTATGGCTTGGGTGGCGATGACAGCCGCAGTTGTTGCCGTTGTTGTTTTACTAACGCCTATTGTAGCTATAGACAGAGTAGCTACTGCATCTGGGTTTTTAAACACGTTTATTGTAGCACAACTTGGTGTAGTCGTTGGGTTTATGGGAGCTACCGCCCTGTCTAAAACAAAATTAAAATAGGAGAATAACATGTTATCATTACTTGGTGCAGCGTTAGGATTTGGTACTTCCATAATCCCCTCAATACTTGATTTATTCCAACAAAAACAAAAAGATGCCCAAGAGCTTAAAATGCTCGAAGCTAAAGGAAAATACGCGGCACAACTTTCAGAGCTAAAGTTAGACGAATTAGACGCCAAAGCAGACATCGCGGAGACAGAAGGTATATACGCTTCGATGCGAGCAGCTAATGCTAAGTCTGGATTTGCGGCAGCTCTAAGTGGTTCTGTACGCCCTGTAGTGACTTATTTGTTTGTGGGTCTTTTTTTACTAGTTAAAATAACAGGGTTAATGCAAGCACTAAGTACTGGTATCAGCTTTGACGCGGCGTTACAGGCAGTGTGGAATGACGATACAAATCTCTTATTTACTTCTATAATATCATTTTGGTTTGGGTCACGCCAATTTGCTAAACTAAGGAATAAAGCCAGATGAGACAAAATTTTGAAGAATGTATGGCGCGTCTCCTTGATCACGAAGGGGGCTATGTAAACCATGCCGAAGACCCTGGGGGTGAAACAAACCTTGGTGTAACTCGTGCAGTTTATGAGCAATATGTAGGTCGGCAAGTTATGGACGGTGAGATGAAAGGTCTTACCCACGATGACGTGTATCCTATCTATAAAGAGAACTATTGGGATAGACTTCGAGCAGACGATCTCCCTTCTGGGGTTGACTGGAGTTGTTTCGATTGGGGTGTGAACAGCGGAGTTTCACGATCAGCCAAGGCATTACAGCGTATTATAGGCGTTGAGCAGGACGGTGGTATAGGGCCAATGACACTGCGAGCCGTTGTTGAAGTAGAACCAGCAGATATAATAGAACAAATGCACCATATGCGAGACGGATTTTATAGAGATCTTAGTACCTTTGACACGTTTGGACGTGGGTGGATAAGAAGAAACGACGAAACAAAGGAGCAAGCATTAAACTTGCTAGATTAAAACTGTATTGGACTAAACATGCCTTTAAAAAAATTGTTATTAAAACCAGGGGTTAACCGCGAAAATACTAGGTACACTAACGAAGGCGGTTGGTATGAATGCAACAATGTTCGATTTAGGCAAGGAACCCCTGAAAAAATTGGTGGTTGGACGCGTATATCAGAGGCAACTTTTTTAGGTATCGCTCGTTCTTTGTGGAATTGGATTACTCTGGGCAGTCAAAACTTAATTGCTATAGGTACACACTTAAAGTTTTATATTGAAAACGGCGGTGGTTATAACGACATAACACCTTTACGTGCAACTACTTCTGCAGGGGATGTTACTTTTTTAACTTCAGCAGACCAGTTAAATGGTGCTATAGACGCTGATGATACAACAATAACTATAGATGATACTACAGGATTTCCTACTTCTGGCAAGCTTATAATAGATAGCGAAGTTATAGATTACTCAGCTATAAGCAGTAACACGTTTACAGGTTGTACAAGAGGCGCATCGTACCTTGTTTCTGGCACATCTACTAGTACTACCGCCGCTGTGCACAGTGATAATGCCACTGTAAATTGTTTTACTATAGTCGTTACGGACAGTAGTCATGGCGCAGAAGTTAATGATTTTGTTACTTTTAGCGGAGCTGCTGCTTTAGGCGGTAATGTAACTGCTGAAATGCTCAACCAAGAGTACCAGATACTTAACATCGAAGACGCAAATAGATACACATTTACAGCAAAAAGTTTTAACTCTGATACTATAACTAACGCTTTGTATACGAATATTGCGGCTACAAGTTCTGATTCAGGAAACGGTGGGGGTTCTGTTGTAGGTGCTTACCAAATAAACACAGGTGCATCATCTGCTAACCCTCTTGTCGGTTGGGGTGCTAGTGGTTGGGGGTCTGGTGCTTGGGGACAAGGTATTTCAGACACAGAAACTTTACGTATATGGTCACAACAAAACTTTGGCGAAGACTTAATATTTGGACATAGAGACGGCGCTATTTTTTACTGGGACGCTTCAGGTACGTTAACTACCCGTGCAGTGTTGTTATCTAGTAAAGCAGGAGCTTCAGACGTACCAACAGTACAAAACTCCATCCTCGTATCAGATATTAGTAGGTTTGTGTTTTGTTTCGGTGCTAATGTGCTCGGTTCTGCTACAAAAGACCCCATGCTTATTCGGTGGTCAGATCAAGAAGATGCTACAAATTGGACTCCTGCAGCTACAAATCAAGCAGGTAGCTTAAGATTATCTCGCGGTACAGAAATAGTTACCGCTTCTCAAGGACGCCAAGAAGTTCTTGTCTGGACAGACTCTTCTCTTTATTCTTTGCAGTATGTTGGAGCGGGGTCGGGTGTATGGTCAGCTACGCTTGTCGGCGAGCAAACCTCTATAACTTCACAAAATAGTGTGGCTTATGCTAACGGTGTATCTTACTGGATGGGTAAAGATAAATTTTATAAGTATGATGGTAGAGCTCAACCGCTTCCTTGTGACTTACGTAAACATGTATTTA
>Ga0209337_1003743_pt1 | contig 10677 bp, 10 predicted proteins | sample LinPmetageLP53_FD_184044 | JGI IMG/M metagenome (GOLD analysis project Ga0209337, IMG submission 184044) | Marine viral communities from the Pacific Ocean - LP-53 (SPAdes) (version 2) | ecosystem: Environmental > Aquatic > Marine > Oceanic | place: Pacific Ocean | collected 2010-02-08 | reverse complement strand
TGATCTACGTCAGTTGGAGTAAGCAACATACCTAACGAGTCAACTACAAATAAAACTTTTGGTGCGGCTTCTCTGTTTTCCGCGTGTTCTGTTTTGTACTCTTTCATGAACTCTGATACAGTTTTTGCTACATCATCAACCATTGATAAACTTAATTTTAATAATTTTTTTTCATCTGTGTCAACGCCAAGAGCTTGTAGCCATGATTCGTCTAATGCATTTTCAGAATCAACTAATATTACAAATATACCTTGATCCTGTGCATTTTTAATAATATTGCCTGAAGCAATATAAGATTTGCCTGCTCCTGATTCACCCGCTAACACAGATACTTTTCCTAGGGGAATTCCTTTGTTAAAATCACCTGATATCAAATAGTTCAATGCAAAATTGCCTGTTGATATCCAGTCTGTTGGATCACTAAATCCTATACCCAAACCTTGGATTGATTTTGTTATACTTTTTCTAAATTTACTTGCGTCAAATACTTTTGTCATTTGTGTCCTATAATATTATCCAGAGTACTATAATAACTATTACTGCCCATGCAGGTATCTGTTTGTATAATATCCAGTCAATTGCTTTTTTAATTTCTTTTTTCATACTATAATAATACTACCGTTTGGCTCTAGTGTCAATGTGTTAACTAGAGCCAATGGTAATTTTTCTTTACTTGCTTTGTCTTGATCTAATCAACTTCAAAATGTCCTCTGCTCTTTTGGCACTGTCCGTATTTGGTTGTGCTGGTGCAGGTTTCACTTCAGCAGTTTGCGTTGCTTCTGCAACAACTGGTTTTTGTTCAGTTGTTTGTGCAGGCGCACTTGCTTGTGGTGTAGTTGATCTAGGAGCTTGAACGCCAGCTGGTCTAAAATACTGTCCGTATTTTTCCAAGTCATACGCTTCGCCATCTACAGATTTTTCAAATAATTCTTTAATTATTTTTATTTCTGCTTCAGTTGGTTCCTTTGGTCTAAAGTCTGATAAATTATGTAAACCAAACTTGTCCATTGCGGCTCTTTCTGTCTCATCAAGTGGTCTTTCTCTTCTTGACCATTTTGATGTTGAGTAATCAGCATAACCACCTTTTGAAGTTTTGGTTACTCTGAAATCCACACCTTTTAAAAAGTCAGTTGGCAATTCTTCCATCTCTGGATCTAATAATGCCGCTCTGATAATGTTAAAAATTTGAGGACCAATAATAAATCTTCTTACTGGATTCTCTGGTGTAGCATCTTCACTTAATGGATTCTGCGTAACAAAACCTTGGAAAATATAACTTTTCTTTTTCCAATATTTTCTACCCATGTCTTCCATAGATTTGTCTTTGAACCACGGTCTAACCTCAGTTAGGACTGGACAAGTTTTTCCATACATTTCCATGCAAGGTACTTGTACCTGTACAGGTCTTGAATCTGTTTGTCCTTTGATCCCTGCGAAAGGCAGTTTGATCATGTTTCTTTCAGTCCAGAAAAAAGTGTTTGCTGTATCCTTATCCGGTAAGAATCTCAGAACTGCTTCTTGTCCTTCTTGAATATTCCAATGTGGAAATATGGCGTTGTCTCCGCCAGTTTGAGAAGTGGAGCGATTCACTTCTTGGGATTTTAACTTCGCTCTTATTTCAGCCAATGTAGCCATAATGTAAGCCTCCTTGTGTGCCTATGTTTGTTTTTTGCCTAAATGTATATTAGACGTATAGTACATAATATACACACATATTTATCTTTTGTCTAGTGGGTTTTATTGGTAATTTTAATTGAAATTAAATTAGTTTTTTGATTATATCTAATTCGCTTACTGATTCTTCAACAGGTTCTTCTTCTTGGAAAAATTCATTTAAATTTAAGCCTGCAAGTTCAATTGCATCTTTTAAGGTATATTCTTTGTCACCAACCTTAAATTTATCTCCAGATTTCATACCTGCCGCTTTGGCTTTTTGTACTGCTTGAGCAAATTCATTGCCTTCTTGTTTCATCAAAGTTGGATTTTTTAAACTATCGTAATTTTTAGCTAAAAACTTCATTGCCGCATCTTCATCAGTTGTTTTCATTGCGGATTTGCTGTAAGCATCTAACACATCATAAACTTGTTTTCCGTCATCACCTCTGTACATTGAAACGTATGGTTTAATTTTTGCTTCTTCTGTTGTTGATTCTTGTTCTGTAGCTTCTTCTTCTGCTTTTGGATTTGCAATATCATCAGCCCATTGTTCAAACTGTTCTGATTCGTCTTTGGCTTTTCCTGCTCTGTCTTTTTTAGGAGCAAATGCACCTGGTTCCATTCTTATTTCGTCTCTATAATTTGGATCTGCCTGCATTTTTTTGTAATCATCAATGTATCTTTTTGCAAGTTGGATTGCAATTTTTTTATTTTTAACATAGTCGGCTGTTGGTTTGAAAAATGGTTGTCCTTCACCGTCTAATTCATCTGCTACTCTAGAAGCAAAATTGGCAAGTCTGTCTTCTTCGCCGCCTTTAGTTAACAATCTAGAAGCTATATCTGAAAGTATTGAACTTAACATTGTATTTTTATTTGTAAATTTAGTACGCTTCAGCATAGTGTCTGCTGTGTCGTCTTTTCTTAATACTAATTTTTTGTTAGGATCTGATAAAAAACTTTGAACAACTGCGCCATGGTCTACAACTGGTGATACTTCTGCATCTTTGTCTTTGAATTCTTTCATATCTTCAGCATCTCCGTCTTTTTTAAATTTAGGTTTTAGTTCTTTACCTTTGAACGCTGTGACTCCAGGTTGAACTTTTTCAACTTCTCCACCTTTAGCCATAAACGATTTCATCATTTTTTCTCTTTCAGCTCTTTTTTCTGGTGTGTCGTATTCTTGCATCACTCTATGAATAATTGGTAAAGCGTCTTCAACTCTGTTGTCTAGATTTTTTAATGTAAATTTTTCTCTATAAGAATTAGCAGTTTCGTCATCCATAGCAATTTCTTCTTTTGTTTTAAAATTTTTTACAGTTTCATCGTAGTGTGATTGTTTGTTTAAATTTTTTACATACATTCTTAAATTTTCTAATTGTAGTTTTGCTTGTTCAATTATATCACCAGCTGAATCATTTAACTGGTCTTTATTAGAAGCATATCTTGAAAATGAATTTAATTTTGCAATGTCTTCCGAAGTTGAAACAATGTGTTGACCAAAATCATCATGTGGTCTTCCGCCATTTGCAACGTGTCTAGTCATTGCTCTAGCACCTGCTAAATGAATCACTGGATACTTGAATCTTTCACCGTCATCATTTTCAATGTATAATGAATTTATGTGTCTTGATCTTGCACCTGGCACAGTTTCATCAACTGGTCCGGTATGTCTAATTATTAATCTTGTTTTGTCTAAATTTTCGTATGAACTTTTACGGGTGCCTGTTAGGCCTTCTTTAACTTCCATACCTGATAGGTGTTTTATTCTGTTTAATTCTTCTGACATTTCATCAGTATTTACCGTTTTGTTCGTATCTGCAAGATTTTGATAATCCTGCTTCGTTAGGCTTGATTTAGTGATATCTCGTATATCAAATCTAAGTTGATGCTCTACTGCAAAGTCTTTTAGCTCTTTTATAAAAGTGTACCATTCGTTTTTATCATCTTCTTCAATCTTTGCCATCATATCTCTGTTATAGAATACTTTCATACTCTGGTCGTCAGCTAATGAAATAGATATTCTACCAAATTTGTCTTGGTCTTCTGTAAATTCAAAGTCAAAAAATACAGCTCTGCTAGGATCTGCTGTTGCCGACCCTTCAGAATCTCCAATTGTAATATTACTAAATTTGCTTCTTATTTTATTGAACAAGTCGCTTGATGTTTTTGGTGAAATCATATTGTATTTATTTAAACATTTAGGTTAGCAAAAATAGGCATAGGAGCGGTGTATTCTGACGTTCTATTGGTCCATTGTTCAAATATTTTTGGATCAAAATCTGCAAGTACTTTTATCATACGTGTAGCTAGTAAACAAGAACTAACTAAATCGTCGTGTTCTCCTGGCTTACCTTTGTAACTTACACCTGATGCAACAAAGTTTTTAAGCTCTGATATACATGGTTTACTATTAATTTCCATTTTATTGTTTTCAACTAGTTCTTTAAATTTTGCACAGGCATCAATCTTGTGTTTTGCAGTTGTGTTAAATCCTCTTCTAAATTTTCTTCTATGTCCTTTTCTAATAGGTTCTGATAAAAACATACCTTGTATATTTTCTTCACCTATATCCATAACTCTCATTAAGGCCGCTTCACCTAATGTATTATTTTCCATTGAATAAAAAATGCTTGGAGTAGCCTGTGAGTCTTGTTCCATAATTGTGTCATGTATATACTTTGTAATACTTTGTAAAATTCTAATTTGTTGATTAGCAGGTGTAGTATTGTGATGCCATTCTCCTACTTGTTTAAATGTTGGCAGTTCAAAGACTTGTATTGCGGCATAGTCTCCACCTGTACCTAAACTTGGATCTAAAGCTATCATGTAAGTGTGTTTTGGTTTAGGTTTTCCATACCATCTTACTTGTCCTTGATTCCAAACAGGTTCAGCACCTTCCATTTCCACAAGTCTAACACTTGAAATTAATGTTTCATCGTAAATTAAAAATTCACACTCATGCTCTCTTCTAAATCTCTCACTTCCTATTCTTGATTTTTCTTGTTCAGCCCATGCTTCGTCTCTGTCAGGGTGTTCTGACCAATGTGCTTTCATGGCATAAAAACCATTTGTGCCTGTTATGTTGTCATTTCCAAAATCATCATATCTTTTACAAGCCTCTTTCCAAATTAAGGCAAATTGATCTTCATCTGAGTTTGGTGTTGATGTAATTAAACATTTACCGCCAGTAGACAATGTAGGAGACAGTGAAGTCCAAAACTCAGTTGCTTTTTCAGGTGGTTGCACGAACGCAAACTCATCACAATATATTAATGTTAAGGACATACCCCGTCCTGTGTTTTCAGTTGTTGTGGTTGCCATTATTTTTGAACCGTTATCAAATTCAATACTGTTTCTATTGTATTGTGTCACTCCTGCTTTGATAAAACTTGGCAACATTTCATATGCATAACGCACCCTTGACATAATGTCTGATGCTCCTGCATATTTGTGTGCGGCAATTAATATTTGAGAATCTGGTTTAAACATAGCATACCAAATTAGGTATCCTGATGCACAGGTTGTTTTACCTGTCTGTCTTGGTAGCATAGCAATACTAAATCTATGATCATTGTAACTTTGTATTAATCTTTTTTGATAATCAAAAGGTTTGAAAGCCATTGACCCCTTGGTAGGATGTTGAATCTTCATAAAAGACTCCATAAAAAACAATGGACCTGTTTTTTCGTCCATACATTGTTCAAGTTGTAACACTTGTTCTTTAGTGTATTTGTGTTTTTTATGCGCCTTTTTAATTTGGTCGCTGTCTAATGATACATACGCCATAGTAGTGTATTTAAGTTAAAACTGAGGTGCTAAAGTATTACTTTTTGCTTTTGATCTTGTCAGCAATGTCGTGAGCTTTTTTAATTGTACTCTTCTCTAAAGGTGGCTTATCACCAGTTGATTTCATTGCTTGAGCCATACCAATTGCATAAGGTGATTGTTTTTTAGCTTCTGCTTGGTAAGTTTTTTTGAAACTTTCGTATTGGTTTCTCAAACTGTTAGCTAAATCTTCTGCGGCTAATTCGTTGTCGCCTGGATAACCTTTTTTAATTTGAACTTTTTGTTTGTTTAAACCACCCGAGTGTAAATTTACTAAATCATCAATTGATTGCATTTTAGATCCTGAACCATGCATATGTCCATCTGGAGAATTAGATAATTCTGCTTCGTCTGTTGCTTCTTCCTCACCACCAATCATTTTTGCATCAACAGGTTGTACGCCTGCTAATTTTAAAATTTGCATCATCATACCCATTTCATTTGGATTGTCTGTCATAATGTGCATATCTTCTTTTACTGTTTCTTTTTTCATTTCTTTGTCCTTTGCCGCTTTTTTCATTGGCTCTGTTTTGTTGCCGTCTTTGTCTAAATCAATGTAATCTGGCTTTGCTTTTGCTTCAGTAGTTGGTTCAACAGTTTCGTCAACTGCTTTACCTGAATCATCAAACTTATCAGCAACCATTTTCATTGCAGTTTCAATTTCGTAACTTTGTGGGAAAGTTGCTTTTGCTTTTTCTGAAGCCATTGCTTTCATTACATCTGCTTTTGGCATTTTAAGATTGCCGTTGTCATCAACATAATTTCCTACGTGTTCTTGAGCGCCAATATGTACGTCACTCATACCACCTTCATCTACACTACCCGATCCCATTCTGGTCTTGTAATTTGCATATGCTTCGGCATATCTTGCGTATTGATCCCATTTTAAATTTTCTATTTTTACACCTTTTTCACTTAAAAATTCTTGAAAAGTTTTTAATGCTTCAACAACAGGAGCTTCTACCTGTGTCATCTCTGTGCTTTTAATTGCATCTCCCACTGCTTGTCCTTGTGCTTCGTATTCTCTTAACTTATTCAATATGTCAATCATTTCTGGCATTTTATTTCCTTTTTGGATCTGGGTGTGGGTTAGTTGATTTACTAAAAGGCGATGGAGTTCCTTTTTCTTCTTTGTCCATTACTTTTTGTGTAGTCTCTTTCTTTTCAGCTTCTACTTTTTCTTGTCTATCTTTTAATAATTCTTTTAGTAAACTTTGATTTGCTTTGTCACCAAATTCTTTTTCTGCTGGTACTTCTGGTGTATCTTTGTATTCTAGATCTTGCAAAGTTGACTTAAATTCTGATTTGTCTTTATCTGTTTCTGCTTGATATTCTTCTGTTGGTTCATTTGGTTTTCTTACAACTACTTGATTTTTTGGTAAGTTCATGTAGTCTGCAATATACTGTTGCATTTCAAAAACTGAAGCTGGATAATTTGTTGTAAGTTCAAAAATAGTTACATTTGTATTTTTAAATTGTGGAAAATCTAATGGTGTTTCTTGTATTGGCGTTGACTTACCAGCTGAAAGTTTTGCAATCTCAAACTTTTGTAGTCCTGTTTCTAATTTTGTTCCAAAGTCTTTGTCTATTTCCCCCGCAACTTTAATACGGTAGTCATACTGCTTTGCAGATTCAGTTAGATATTGTACGAAATCACCCATAATGCTATATTTAGTCTTTCTTCATTAGTTTCTTCATTAATTCATTACGGTTTGTTATGATAGTTCCTTCACTATCAATAGCTTCGCTAGTGTCATCTGAACCGTCTTTGTCTAACTTCATTTTCTTAAGTTGTAATTCAACCATCTTTAATTTTCTGTCTATTTTATTGCTCTTTGCATCAATGGCATTACGTAACATCGTACTTGCTACTTCAAAAATTCTACCTGAATAACGTGAATCTACATTCATTCCAAGATCCATTAGATTTTTATATGAATCTTCTGCCTCCATTGCAAGTTTGTCTAGTTCTAAATCTGATATTTCACCCAAGCCTTTAACTTGTGGAAGTGCGGCGGCTACTTTATCAAATTCTGCATAAGTTTTTTTCAAAGCTTCTTGCGTTTTAGGATCAAGATTGTTGCCTACTATATGTTCACTTATTTTTTTTTCCTTGTCTTTTTTGTCAACTTTGGCAAATTCTGTTTTAACATTTGGTAAATTTAATATTTCTTCTAATTTTTTTGTCATGCTTTTATTTACTTACGAGTGCCGTTATGAAATAAGTCTTCTTCTGACACAACTCTAAATCGTATTTTTCTTTGTTTTGCATAGGCATTAGCGGCTTCCCACTTTGCATAATTTATAACAACCTGTTTTCTTTTTCCCATACTTTTACCAGCCGCTTCAAGAGTAGTTTGTGACTTAGGTTTTACTTCAATCATCTCTGCGTGTTTTTTTCCGTTTTTGTCCATGTAAACAATAAAAAAATCTGGAACATACACAGTGTATTTGCCTGTCATTGGATGACGGTAAGGTATTTTAATTGATTCAGATGCCCACTGATATACATTTTGGTGTTCATCACATAATCTCATAAAACTATGTTCCCAACTTGACCTGTATGTTGGTGTTTTTGTTCCTACATATTTTTGAGGATTTTTTGGTGTAAATTTACCTCTTGCAAATCTTGGAAGTCTTTGATTCATTAGTCTAGAATATTTCTAGATACAGAATCTTTGGTTTCTCTTGTGTTTCTTACACCCAATCTACTAGATTTGTATCTGTTTGCGTTAAGCACAGTTGATATTAGTTCAGATAATTGTGCTGGATTAGTGTATGTAAGTTTATCAAGAATTGTGCCAACAGCAACGCTATCAATTTTTGCTTGTTGCAAAATAATATATGCAACTTCTTCAGCAGGTTGTCTTGCAAAGCCTCTTTTTACAAAAAAGCCAACAGTTGCATCATAGTCATTTACTGCAAATTCAAATTTTGTTTTGTAGTTTTCATCAATTAATCTATTTGCAGTTTTTTGCAAACTATCTTTTAATTTTTGTGGTAAGTTAGAATAAAATTCAGCCATTATACATTTGCCTTCTCAGCCACTATTGCTACATCTTGTGTGGCTCTTTCTATTTTTATATATCCTTCTGCAACAAGACTATTAATTTCATTTGTTACTCTGTCTTGATAAACACTTTTTTCATTGTCAGATAGTGCCGCGTATGCAATATCACTTTCAGCTATTGTTAGACCATTTCTTGAACCTATGGTTTGATAATACAAAGCAGACGCAACTTTATCTTTTGCTAAACTGTTTGTAGTTACAAGATTTTGTGCTTCGTTTGGTGAAAGGAAATCTGTAAACTGCGTAGTCGTTTGGTTGATTACAACATTGTTTTGATTTCTTTTACTATCTTTGTAACCTTTTGCTGTGGCCAAAGCCGCACCTGCCGCCACTGCTGTGACTGCCGCATTGCCAACTGAAAAGTTTCCAACTGGATTTGTTATTGTGCCTGCTTGTTTGCCAATGTCTAATACACCTTCTTTCACTATGCCTTTTAATTCTTCTTTGACAGCGTCCTTGGCTTTTATTTTTTTAGCGTTGTTGTATGTGTTGATGCCTCTTAATATAGTTGCAACACTAAATTCACCTCTTTGGATATCACCTATGACACTGCCAATGCCATCAACGATACCGCCTGGTCCAAATATACTTGTTGTACCACCGCCTAGCACTGATAGTGGAGAAGGTTCTAAGTCATAGTGTATAGTTGCAAATCCAGGTATTCTAGATTTGTTTACTATGCCAGCTGAATACAATACTGTTTCATAGAACACTTGCATACTATTTTGCATTATGCCTTGCCCGTCAGTTTGATCTAGGTTATCGTGTGACCATGAACCAATTACAGGATTCACCAACATAAAAGATGTAAATCTTTGTTTGTGTAATGCAAAAAGTTCTATAGATCTTAGAAAAGGTTTTTTTCTTTGTTGTGCATTATCCATACCATATTGTGTAACTCCCGGATTAGTATCGTACATATTATCTTTTGTGTTAAAGCCTGCCACACTTGGATTTAAAGTTATTGAATCAGAAATTGTATATTCATAATACGCTTTCCAAAAAGCGTTCACTGTGTCAGCATGATCATCATGGAATGTAATGTTTACAGGTTCATATCCTATACGTGTTTGTATATAAGTTTTTTTATTGTACTGCTGTTTTTCTTCCATATTCATATTGAACCTTGGTAGGTCAGCATTTTTTACTAACATATTCAATTCAATTTTTTCGTTTGTAGTAAATTTACGAATTGGAATTGAATCGTCAATGTTAAAATTAACATGAAATAAGAATTTTTGTTTTGGTAAAAGTTTAAAATTATCGTCTAGATAAAGTCTTGATGCATGACGATAGTCTTTCATTCCAGGAAGACCATTTGAAAATGCTTGTAAAAAATTGTTGATACTTGGCATAACAATATTTATGGCCATAAAAAAAGCGCCGTTAAAGGCGCCCTTTTTACTTTATAAATGCTTATTTGTATTAGATACCACCGCCTGTAGCTAGTGTGCTTACAGTTCTTGTAACTGCTGTACCAATTCCTGTTCCTTGTGGAGTTTGGATAGCATTGTCGTATCTTAAGTTCATAGTAATTGTAACTGGATCTGATGTTGCATAAGCTAGTGTATTGTAGTTCACTGACTCAATAAATGCACCATATAATTCAAATGTTTCTAATACATTTGGAGTTGATGCTCCGTTACCACCATCAAGAATTTCAATTCTTGAAGTAAATTTGTAATCAATACCTGATGCGGCACTTGCCTGTTCAAAGAAATCAAATTGTTTCTGTACTTGTTCGCCAACCAGTTTAGTAACTGCATTGTTTACATCATCTCTGACTGTAATTGTAATTGGATCCCAAGTGTGTTTACCTGCAACATATACTCTTGAGTTATAAACGTCTAATGTTACGTTATCAAAAGTTAAATTTGGTCTTGAACAGTCAACAACTTGTTTTGTAAGTTCTGATCTTGGAGTAGATACGCCAAAATTTTCTAATACAACTCTAAAACGGTATTGTAATTTTGGCATCAACAAGCCTTGTGATGCTGAACTTTGATCGTTTGCTAAAGGTACTGTAAATTTTGATAATGTTGATATTGCCATGTTGTTCTCCTATTTATCGAAAATTAGTTCCCTAATTTTGCAATTTCTCCTGTGTTTTTAATTCTTAATGGTAT
>Ga0209337_1003740_pt1 | contig 10679 bp, 3 predicted proteins | sample LinPmetageLP53_FD_184044 | JGI IMG/M metagenome (GOLD analysis project Ga0209337, IMG submission 184044) | Marine viral communities from the Pacific Ocean - LP-53 (SPAdes) (version 2) | ecosystem: Environmental > Aquatic > Marine > Oceanic | place: Pacific Ocean | collected 2010-02-08 | reverse complement strand
GACTCACATGCAAACCATGGTTAAAGCAACTTTTACTATCATAGATGATGACGCAAAATCAAAACGCACAGAAGTTATTGAAATGGTATACCCTATGGATGAGGACAGAAACTTTTTGAAATCATTAATGATGTACCTTGAAGATGATAATAATGAAGAAGATGAATCAACCATACTAACAGGACGACATTGATATGGCAGAGAAAAATAAAAGAAGTTATAACATTCTAGCTATGGAAGGAATAACTGACCAAGATTATGTAGATAATTTTGGTGTACCACAAGAGCTAGCTAACACACCAGGAATTAATAAATGGTTAATAGAAGATACGTATAGAAAAAATATAGAAGCAGAATATAAAAGAGCAATTAAATCAGGAAGAACAGAAGAAGAAGCAAACAAATTTGCAAAAGAAGTAGCAGAAAAAGGAAGAAAAGAAGCTCGTAAAGCTTTAAATAAACAACAAAAATCTAGAGGATATTAAATAAAAAACCCCCAACAGGTTCCGTTAAGGATTCTGTTGGGGGTTTTTTTTATTTAGATTTCCATATCATATCATTTAAATTAGCATCACCTTTATAATTTTTAATTTGATTGTCAAGCTTGTCAGTAGAATAAAAGAATTGATGATAGTGCTGTTTGTTTTTAGCAAACTGTTTCTTTGCTGTTTGAAAAGCACTTTCTCCACGAAAATATTCATTGAAGTACCACTGTGTACCTCTAATATTTCGTCCCATAATAGTTCTATCAGGTGTCTCCCAATCAAAAGCCTGCGGTTCACGCACTACTTTACCATCAGAAGTAGTTGCTTTGTTATATTTAGGGTCCCATGTAGAAGGTCCATCTTCTTGCATAGTTTCTTGCTTTGCTTCTGGCTTGAGCCTTCTTCTATAACGATGATGAGCCTTCTCTCTCGCATAAGCTTTATCACCTAAGCCCTTTTTTTTCTGATAATCTTTTTCATATATAGGGTCATTCTTATAATTATCATCTGGTATTTTTTCACCATTAGTATCTAATTCAAATGTTAAAGCCTCGTAAAGCGCATGCATATGGCTTTCATTAGGATCAGTATTCATTTTTTTAAACACATCATTTAATACATCAGCGTAATCTTCAGCGTGTTTTGGTGTAACCAATAACCCATCAAAAATATGTAAAGCAGTATTACCATAAGGCAAACTAGACTCATCCATCTTATCATTTTTATCAGCCGTTCTTTCTGCAAGAATAGTTTCATGCATTTCTCCAATAGCTCTTTGCATATTAATATTATCATTAGCATGAGTAAGCATTACTGCCATCTGTGTTGCTGCTTTAAATATTCTCATAGAGTTAGCAACATCAGAAGTTGATTCAACATTTCTGCCAGCACTAGGATCAAACTCTTTCATCATGTGTTGCACCTGTACAGTCGATGCTGTTTTACCGTCAGGCAATCTCCAAGTTTGTTGTCTCTTGTCTCCCGGCTCTTTGCTTAACCAAAAATGTGTTTTACCTATTGGAATTAATTGCCCATCCATTGTAGGTATAAACAACTCAAAGCCTTGATTAACAGACTCTGCACCCATTGCAGATAAAGCACCAGCAAATCTTTTAACTTGTTTAAAATTATTAGTAACAGCCTCAGCTATCATTACACCAAGGGGATCAATAAAATCTCTATCAATATCTATACCAGCTTCAGTCAACTGTTGTTGAAAAGTAGCACCGTTGTCTCTCATAATGCCATCAATGTAACTTCTAACTTCTTCTAAATGTCTAGCATCACCAGCACCATAAGCAAAAATCATAACAGGTTTCTTAGTAAAAGCTCTGCCAAAATTACTTTCACCAAACATATCTAAAGCTAAAGAAAACTTTTCTAGTCCACCATTGTCTTGTGCTTCTTTCATTATTATTTTAAATCTTTCACCAGCGCCATCATTTAACATGCCCGGAAAAGTAACTAAAGCTCCATCATCATCTACACCAGCTTTAATATTTTTAAAACGTTTGACTAAAGAAATGTTTACTTTATTGTAAGCATCAAGAAATGCTGTAAAAGTTCCCGGTTCTAAATCATATTTCTTTTCAAGTGCACGAATATCATCAGGATTATTTTGAATTTTTTCAAACTCATCATAATATTTATTCCAAGTAGCATAGTCATCGTCACTAAATATAAGAGCTCTGCTTCCTGTAATTTCATCGCCTGACTGTGCAGAATTATGAGCAAGCCCATTAGTTTTGCCATCAATTTCAGTGAAAAAATCAGAGCTATAAGAAGGATTAGTGCCTTTATCCATATGCTTCTTAAGTTTAATACCCTCAAGAATTGCAGCAACAGAAGCAAAACCTTCTTCACTCCCAGCTATTTTAAGAACGCCATCATAATATGCTTTAGGATTTGTATTGTTTAAAGCATCTAATTGCATCCAAGAACCTATAGCTGCATCATATTCTAATGCTGCTTCAATAGGGTTCTTCATATCCATACCAAAACGTTTCATAATGCCAGCTTTAATTTGGATAACATCTTTTTTATTTTTAAGATCGTAGTTAACAGAAACACCAGCAGCTATTAAAGCTCTAGCAAATTTATTGTGTTGATAATTACCAACTGTTTGATCAACGTTTAACCGCCAGTTCTTTCCATACTTATAAGTGTAATAAAAAATCTTGTTTAAATTAGTTGTAGCAAACTCAATAGTATTTATAAACTGTTGGTCTTTAACTTTATCACTAAAGTCCATTTTCTCTGCAGCGTTTTCAAGACTCTTGCCATTATTGTTAGTAAAAGTTTCTTCTGTTGCGCCTTGTATATTTAAATGTGGTGAGTCTTTGTGATGAAACCGTCCCTTTCTATCTGTTGAATAAACATATCCAAGTCTACTTTGAAAACTACCTTTGTTATTATTACCATTACCTTTTGTATTAAAAAAGTTTGGACCATCTAATAAATTTAAAACAGTAGCAGGTTGTTGACCTTGACTCATTTCCTCAGTTGTAATTTCATTTTGATATTGCGCATACATAGATGCCCAAAAACTTTGAGACACTGCATGTATACGAACAGGTGTATTATCAGCTTGTTGTTTATGTATGGCTGCAATAGTAGTGTCACCAAAAGGAACTGTCTCATCTGTATCTTTTATACGAGTATTAATTAACTTTTCAATTGCAGTTTTATTTGTAAGCAAAGTACCATACCTAACATTCCTTTGTGACTGTGGCATAACAACATCAAACAAACCTTTCATATCTTGAGCTAATTTTAATCCAGACTTTGTTAAAGTGTATCCAATTTTCTGTCTCTTAACTCCGTCTACAATTTCTTCGTGTGGTTGTTTTCTAAACAAATGATCTTTTTTAACTTGGTTTGCATCAAAAGTTTTAAACACTATGTCCATTGCCATAGCACCCATAGCTTCTTGTTGCTCAAGAGTAGTCTTTCCAAAGCCCATATTTTTTAAAATAGTTTTACCAATTTGATTTTGATCAGCAGCACCAGACATTAATGTAGCATCAAATCTTTTTGCAGCATCAATTGTTGTTTCATTTAATACTGAACCCTCTACTTCTGGGTCTGTTTTCTTTGCTTCATATCTATATACATTACGTAAAGCATGGTCCATAACAGCTAACAACATTATGTCTGAAAAAGCTTGAGCTGCAGTTTCAGATTTCTCTTCTAATGCAGCATGAGTATGAATAAAAAGATTAATCATATCGTTAATAGACTCACCTTTAAACTGATCGTAACTATTGCCAGTTATTTTTTCAGCAAACCTTGAAGCAGCCATAGGAGATTGATTAATTCCTGCAGCATGTACACTTCTAACAAAAGAACTTAATGTTTTTTGTGTCTTCGCTGCCATTTCTTCTGCACGAATTACAGTAACATCATCTTCTGGAAACCCAGACTTAGCTATTAAAGATTCAGTTGTATCTATATTACCTTGCTGTTCCCAAGCTTCATTAGCAACATCTTCTTCGACACCTTCTGCCATTTGTTTTTTAACATAAGCTTTTTTGTTACCTCTAAATTTCTGTGCCAAAGGATTATCTTTAACTTTTGTACCAGCTCCTGTAACTTGAGAAACATGTCTAGGTTGTACCCAAGGAGTCCATGTCTTATAATTTTGACCATTGTTATCTTTAAGATTATCACCATTAACATCATATGCGTAATACTTTTCATTACTCATTGAGCCTGTAGCTAGACCTAAATACCTACCAAATGCTTCATAAAGCCTAGGGTCAGCAGCTACTTGTTCTGGATTAACCCCTGCTTGTTGAGCAAAAGCTTCCAGTAATCGTGCTTCTTCATCATAAGTTAAGTCAGGGTCTTGTCCCATTCTTGTATTGTCAAACCTAGGGTTAGCTAACATTGTGTCAGCATACGTTTGGGCTTGACCAACAGCAGCAGCATCTGATTTTGGCAGAGTAACATCGCCTTCTGTTCTAGCTTGTGCATCATTATAAACTGATGATGTTCCTCTACCAGTATTAGCCATTGAATTATATGCTTCAACACTTTTATCGTAAACAGTATCAACTGTATTATAAATAGAATCTAATTCAGTTTTTGTATCTGCAACTGATTGTCCTGTTTCTTTTTTAGTCTTTGGCTTTTGTGTAACTGGGTCAGTCTGTAGCTCTAATGCTCTTGCCAAAACAACCTGCATAAAATTATTTGGGTCGGCATCAACAAGAGTTCTTCCACCCATCTGTTGATTTGTTTGTAAATTTAGAGCCATATGGTCTCTCCTATATTAAAAAAATGGTATTGATCTTTTGATAGCTTCATCTATATTAATATCTCCTCGTCCTAAATTATAATCTTTCCATGCTTTGTTCTTACCTAAGAAAGGTATTTCTTTTGAAAGATACATGTTCCTTCTATCTGGATCATCAGAAATATGTGCCATAAATATTTTAGCTAACTGTTCACCATGTGCCCAAGTTGGACCAGCAGCTTCATCTAATGCATGCCCAGTTTTACGTAAACCATAATCTAATGTAGACTCCCATGGTTTTCTACTATCATCATATATAGGACTAAGCATAGAAAGAAGTCGCTCAGGTGTACCAAGCAAACCTGAAGAAGCAACACCCCGTTGGATAAATCCTTTTTCATTTAACCACCCCGGTCTTCCTCCGTATCTCCATTCATCTTTCATAGCTTGACTTAAGAATCCTGCTACAATCATTGCAGCACCAATAGCAACTGTAGAATACTTAGCAGTTGGGTCTTGTGACTTAACTCGTTTCCATATCTTAGGAAGAATAGAAGCAGTAAACACAGACATAAAACCATTGTATTGAGTAAACAATCTGTAGTAAGGATTAGAATAAAACAAAGGTCTGTTCATTGCATCTGGATGAGCTATTGCATTATCTACCCAAGTCATCCTTGCTATGTCCATGTCATCTATAAAAGTTGGGTCTAGTTCTAATACTCTATCATATAGAGTTTGAGTATCATGACCTTCATTTAAAGTCATTCTTGCAGCATCAACTAAAGGTTTGTATCTTGTAGCAACTCTATCGGGATCAATTTTTAAATCTCTTAATCTTTCAAAAGCATCATGAAATAAACCTGTATTTCTATTATCATGTCCCGGTGGAAACATTGCAACTATTTCTAAGTCTCCAAAGATAGCATCATTTGCCATAGATAAACGTGCAACCCTAGTAGTATCAGTATATATTTTTAAAAGATTTGCTCTGAAGAAAGTACTCATTGCAAACTCTTTTATTTTAGAAGCTTTATAAACTCCTTCATCAATACCTACTTGACCAATAGCACCGTGAGTTGATGTGCCATAACCATATCTATAAAAGTCTGCTAAATTCCTGGTGTATTGTTCTCTTGTCATACCAACCGAAGGATTAATATAAGAGTACCCATGCTTACCTTCTGTTACATATTTTCTAGCAAAGTCATTTACACCCATCTGGAAAAGTTCCATGATTTTTTTATCTCTAGTAGCACCTAATAAAACTAATGCTGCTTCTGGTAAAGAAGCAATAGCAGAAAGATCAAGATGAGAAAAAGTATTAAAGAAAGTAATATGTCCAATCATTCTTTCAGCTCTTCTGCTTTTCATTCTTCTATAATCACCACGAGATGCAGCAATACTATCTGTAAAATGTGTTAACATTCTTGGGTCCCAGCCTTCTCCCATTTCATCTTTTAACAACAACATTAATTTCTTGTAACGTATTCCTCTGTCACCAAGAATTCTTTTATCAACTGCATAGTTAACTTGTTCTTGAATGTTTTCTCTTAATCTTTGGAACGGATCGTTCTCTAAAAATTTAGATTCTTTACCAAATATTTTATAGAGTTCATCTTTAGATTGTTTAACAGAACGTGCTGGAAAATTAACAAAACCTAATTCTCTTAATGTACCTTTATCATAATGCAACGGACCGCCCTCAAGAAATTCATAAAATTCTTCTGCTTCTATTTTTGTCCAACCAGATTCCATAAGCTTTGCAACAAAACCATCTTTATCTTTTACTACTTCAGACAATTTTAATTTTGCACTGTCTTGAAAGTAAAAAGGTTTTCTTTGTACTTCTGCTGTATCGCCCAACAATTTATTAATTTCAGTAAGTATATTGTCTGTAACACCTGTAGTGCTACCTTCAATTTGTCCACCAAGTTTAACAACCATAGCATCCAATTGATCAGCTATCTGATTGTATTCTGGATTAGTTGGTTTACCCTCTCGTTTTGCTTGAAGATAATCCATAAATATTTTTGTAGCTTCTGTATCTGTTTTGCCACCAACACCTACACCAAGTAAAGTATTTAACTCTGCTTTAAATTCAGAAACTTCAAACAATAATTTTTGTTGCAATAATCTTTTAGTATCACCAAGGTCAAGACTTTGCATCCAAGCTGTATTGCTCATACCAAACTGTGATAAGATAATACCTAAAAGTTCTTTTGCTCTTTCAGGATTCTTAGCATGTTTATCAATAGCTTTAATAGCTCTCTTTTCCCAGAACGAACCTACTTTGCTAGTAAATCTGTTAGGAAATTCTTTAAGGTTTTGCCATAAAGTTTTTTCGCCACCTCTTCCAGTAGACAAATCTTGTTGATGACCAGTCTTATAATCGTCATCAAATTCTTTTTCTACATCTCGACCAGCACCTTCAAAGCTATATACTTCTGGTGCATCAGGGTCTCCTTCTTCTTTTACAATAGGTTGTCCGTTTTCATCAAGAATAACAGAAACTTTTTCTTGGTCTTTAGATTGCAACATATCATCTGCTCTTTCTAAAGCAGTACCACTAAACCAATTCTTGTTTTTTGTAACAGGACTAACATCTCTTTTTAATCTATTAAATCCTGCTATCTCACCATATGTAGTTGTAGTACCAGCAATACCTCCACCCAAAAGAAAACCACCGGCTGTTGCGTTAATTGCAATACGTTGCCACTCGTCCATATCAAATTCAGGTCGTATGCTACTTGCAGTTCCGAAATGCCCAGCAAGATAACCTGTGCTTTCTTGACCAAATTCAGTAGCTCCTTCTACAGCCATACCTTTAAGAGTTCTTTTACCAACAGCTGTTGCTAATAATGATTTGTTCATTTGTAAGTCAGACATTGCAGCTATATCTTTTAAAGCTAATGCCTTAAGATTACCCATCTTGTCAGTAATAATTTTTGTGGCAGCGTCTTCTGGTATACCTTCTTTCTTTGCATACTCTTTGGCTATCATTCTTATGCCATCTTTTTTAAGTGCTGTTGATGCACCCATGATTCCTCTAAGACCTAAGAAATCTAATGCAGCCATAACAATGCCAGCTGAAAGAGCAAGACCTGCATTCTTTTGATCCATTCCTCCTTCCATATTTCCATAAGCTTCACCTGCATATACCCAAACAGCAGGAGCAAAAGCCATAGTCATACCAACACCAAATGCACCGGGTCCTAATACTGGAGAAGTTGCAGCAACAACACCACCAACAAATCTAGTTCCTATTAATCCAAGCATATATGGTAAGGCAACTCCAGCAATACCAGCAACCCAATTTCCAAAACTTTTTGCATCAGTAACATCCATTAAGTCATTACTAAAAACAGGTCGTTCAGAATTTTCATAGTCAGCTTCTTTAGAACGCACCATGCCCCAATCATACATGTCTTTATCATTTAGAATGTCACCTAACATAGCAACAGCTTCTGTTGCAGATTGTCTAATAGAACCCCAACCAACTGCCCAGCCTGTTCTAAAATTACTGTTAGCAATATTATCTAAATCTCTATCTTCATTTCTGTATTGAACATCATGCTGATAAAGAGGACTATAACTCTTACCAAAATAATTATCGTACTCAGCTTTTTCTGCTTCATCTACAGCTAGTTCTTTAAAACCATTCATAGTTTTATTCATGTATGTAGTTTGTTTGTCTCTAGCTTGTTGCCACATGTCGTCTTTTTCACCTTCAACATCAGCTCTAAAAGCTCTAGCAAATACACCCATGTCAGAAAGCTCTTGTGTCGATGCATCTTTAGGTCGAGCTAACCCTTCATAATAAAGCTTGTCTGAAAAAGCTTCACCATACTCATCTTGTCTGCCACCTAAATCTCTACCATAATATCCTTTGTCGCCAGTACGAAAAGTTTCTGTGTACCCAGCTTCATTAGCAAGACTAGCATATAACTTAGTATAAAACTCGCCTCCCCAATCTCCGGGAACAAAGCTATGTTTCTCCATATGGTCAACTTCAGGGGCGTTTAAGTTGTTATACCTTATGTCTCCAGCAGAATCTCTTACAGTATCTGCATCAAGGTCAAACACCACTGGCATTTTTTCTTGTAACATTTGCATGTAAGTTTTTTCTTCAGCCATTATAGACTCCTATTTTTTTGGTGTTACAACAATACCTTCGTCAATTAAATATTGAACAGCAGCATCTGTTCTTTCTGCATTAGTTTTACCAACAAAAGCAGGGTCATACTTTGTGCCTATTTGATCTGCTGCTGTAACATGACGAGTAACATACCAAATAAAACCACCAATACCTTGTTCATTAGCTCGTCTAACCATATCTGCATGTTCATTAGAGTCAGCTTTTTTCCAATCGTAATAATCTTTTGCCATTAAAGCTAAAGTTGCACGCTCATTAAAGCCTGCAGAATAAGTTTGTATTTTAGAAAAAGCTTGATTAGTTGCTTTCATGCCTGATTTAAAATCAATGTCATCAGTGTTAATACCCATTGCTCTTAGGTCAGTAATACTTGGATTAGTATCTATCATAGCTAATGGAGAATCTTCTTCCATTCTTATTTTAATAAATGCATCTTGCATGTAATTCTCAAAAGCTGGCAAACCTTGTCCAAAATTATTATTAGGATTTGTTTTATCTGAGAACCATTTTTCAAACTGAGTATTAAATGCAACCGCTTGATTATTGTTGTTTTTTAAATCCCATACAACTTCTGGCTGAAGTCTTTGAACAGTTTGCAAGGCTCGAGCATATTCAAATTCAAAATTATACGGACCAAGACTTTTCTTCTGGTCGTCAGTGAGAATGCTTTCATAATGATTACCCTGCTCTCTCATCCAATCGTGATTGCCACTAGTTCTATCTTTAATTTCTTTTTCTTTTTCTTTAGTTGCTGCTACTCCATTCTTGTATTCTTCTTTCTTCATGTCTAATGCAAAAGATATTTGTTTCTGACGATCCCATTCAATTGCAGTACGTCTTTCTTTAGCAAGAGTCTTCTGTAACTCAGCAGCTGTTGCAGCTTCCGCTGCTTCTGTTGCAGCTTCTGCTGCGTAATCATCAGCAACTACACCAAACCCTGTATTCATAGCAGTCGTAAAGTCATCACCAAATAACATACCAAGCATGCCAATAGCCATAGCTTTTCTAAATCTTGCGTCTACTGATGGAGATTCCTTAAGACTTAATAAATAATTTTCAGCTTTTGCAATAGCTTCTTTATCTGAAACTGTATCCGCCCATGTAGCAAACTCATTAAGAACTTTAATGCCTTCAGGATTTGTGTTTTTAATTTCTGTAATAGCATCTACAACAACATCTTTATTTTCTTTGTTAGTTATATTTGTAGTAGCTTCTTCAATAACATCCTCTTCTAACTCTTCTTCTTCTGCTGCTAATGCTACTTCTGCAGCATGCAACTCAGCACCATCAAATCCTTGCGTAGTATAATCTTTATCTGCATGAGGATCAACACGACTAGGAAAAGAAATTTCACCAGAAACTACCTTAGCATATAAATCAGGACGTGTATTGTATAACTCTATCATGTCTTGATTATTATAACTTTCAATTATTGCGGTTTGTGCAGCTGCTCGTTCTGGGTCACCAATTGCTAAAGTACCTTGATCGTTTTCAACTGTAGAACCAGATTGATTAACATCTATACCTCCAAATAAAGTTCGACCAATAGAAGTTTCTGGTGGTTGACTTGGAAATTGTGAAGCTTTTCCATCACCATAATATTCGTGGTTTAATAAATATCTATCATCTTTCATTGAAAAAACTGGAGATACATTTGTCGGCTCGTCACCATAACGAACACCTAAATCTCTAACACCAGCAGCTTCTCTTTGCTCTTGATACATTTTTGCTAACCGTTCTTGTTCAGAGTCTAGTTCTGGCGGAGTAGCAATAGATTCAAATGACAAATCCATATCATCAG
>Ga0209337_1003738_pt1 | contig 10682 bp, 13 predicted proteins | sample LinPmetageLP53_FD_184044 | JGI IMG/M metagenome (GOLD analysis project Ga0209337, IMG submission 184044) | Marine viral communities from the Pacific Ocean - LP-53 (SPAdes) (version 2) | ecosystem: Environmental > Aquatic > Marine > Oceanic | place: Pacific Ocean | collected 2010-02-08 | reverse complement strand
TTACGTTAGATAATTGTTTGTATGCAAATATAGTGATTATTTCTTTGTCTTTTTTTTCTTCACTTTGTATCTAGACACCCTTCCTTTAGTGCGTTTCTCTTTAGCTGCTCTTGCCTTTTCTGAAGGAGTAAGTTCAGACCAAGTAGCTGGTGTTTTAGAAGAAACTCTTTTTGTTGGTCGGAAGGTCCTGTCCTTTCCTTTATACCCTTTCTTGCCCCTTGGAGTTCTCCAGTTTTCTTTAAACCAACGCTTAAGTGCTAGGCCTTTTTTTGTTTTGCGAACAGCCATTACTTCTTCTTGTTACCCCAGTTAGCAGCCCCTACTTTACGGCACTTAGCTAGAGCTCCAGAAGCATAAGCAGAAGGCCAAACTTTATATCTACCTTTTACCTTATGGTAACAAGCGTCTTTAGTCGACCCTCCTTTTTTGTATTTTACTACTTTCTTTTTTTTAACTGCTCTTGGCATGGCTAGCTAGCTTAAACATTGCTTTTTTTACAGCACCAGGATGCGGTGCATAATCTCCTACCATTAAATAATACCTACCACTTTCTTCCATCCAGTGATGACCTTTAGGGGGATCAACAGATACTTTCTTGTTAGACACCTTGAGTTTAGGGTTTTTCTTTACGGTTTTCATTAGCTTTTCTTTCTACATTTCCATTTACGTAGTGCTAACGCCTTTCTAGTAGGACGACCTTTACTATCTTTCATAGGACCTTTCATACCTCCCATTCTAGCACAAAACGATTTACGTCTTTTAGCGGCTTTAGATCCTCGCTTTACCTTTCCAGTAACAGCCATTTTAAGCTTACTACCTGGGTTAGCTCTACGATATGAAGCTACACCTTTTCTGTTTAATCCACCTTTAGGGTCTTTACCCTCTTTGCGTGTCCATGCAGGAGTTTTACCCCCTTTCTTCATTTCTTTTACTTTATGTTCGCACTTACAGGCTTTCATTAAAACGCACTCATTATAATTTCATCAACAGCCTCTTGAACCTCACCCTGAGTAGCCTCAAGCTGCATCATTATGTTTGCCTGAAATCTTTCTACTTCATCTCCGTCGTTAAATACAATTACCGTAGGAACCACTACAATCTTATGTTCTGACTGAAGTTCTGGATTTACAGATATATCAATATGCTTACCCTTGCAGTCACTTAACTCATCTATCCAATCTACACTATTAGCTGCATTAAAACTAGCATTAAACTCTACAACACACACTCCTGAATCTGGTATAGTCATACCAAGAGATGTCATCGCAAACAAACATATGTAGATTAATGATTTCATTATTTTAGTTTGTCTATTTTTTCTTCGATGCGGTTAAGATCTTCTTTCAGTTCTGTCACATCTTCTTGGGTTGTCATAATAGTCTGTCTAACTAGCTGATCTTTCATATCAAACTCCATGCGTGTAATCTCTGGATCTGCAGGTTCTGGAAGCTCCATAGCCAAAGCTATATCTGCCTGCAAAGCAAACCACATTCCAATAAGAGCTGCAAGCCCTGCTGCTCCCATACCTATTGTTTTTAGGTCTAGCGTTACTTTAGTATCCTCTCCAATTTGTTTAGCCATTACAGTATTACATAGTTTAGTCCGACAGAAAAGTCATGCCATTCTCGGTTCCAATACTTATTGTATTTACCCTCTAAGAAAACACCAAGACTCTTATTTAATCTCCACCCAAAGATAAGGCCTGCACCGTAATCTATCCACTGCCCCCCTTCGGTGGTTTCAAAGTATGAAAACTCATCGTCAGTCTTAAGATGATAAGGCATTACGCTCACCCAGTTATGCATCCAAAACTCCTTGGAGTACTTGTAATAGTCGTAGCCTACAACCACAGAGTAGTTCCATACATTAGGTAATTCGTTTCTTTTCTTTGCTACATAATCATTAATAACTTCAGGTATAACAACCTGCTCCCACACATCGACGCTGTTAGCCACGAGCGTTCCATTTGGAGAAAAGTACTCACCGCTTTGTACATCTACAGTATACCCCTCTTGTATAGCAAGGCTTGTGTAATGTATGTTGTTGTTTGATAGCACCCACTCCTCTAAAGGATTATATCCATAAGGCTCTGATATACGTTGAGCAACTCCAACGTTAAAACTAAGACGGGGGTTTACATTGAGTCTTAGTCTCTGAGATCCTTCAAAATACTCTACGTCAGCAAAACCATCCTGTAGGTACTCAGCTTTGACTATCCAGTTTTCAGCTACATAACGCAGAAAATAATCTTGATCAAGAAAGTTTCTACCTTGCTGTCTACGCCAGTCAGCCTCAAGCAAAAACTCAAACCCTTTTACTTTACCAATAGTGGCTGCATCACTGTAAGATTTTTCTGTGCCGTCATAAAACACATTTGCTCTATTCTCATATCCAAACCTAGCAATCTTACGAACACCAGCTGTAAAAGAATAATCAAAAGGAGTTTCTAATATATCAGTTTGCAATCCGTTAGTTACAGAATAGATATTGTCATCAGCTATAGAGTTACCACCGCTAAACGCTGTATAGAATGTAGCAAACTTAAATGTTTTTTTTAAAGTTTGAGCTTTTGCATCTAGCGTGCCTAATAGAAACACTACAAGCATTATAACGCCGTAGAGGATTAATTCGTAAGCCCTGACTTTATTTTTAATGTTGTTCGCTTGTGGATCCATTACAATTCAAAGCCAAAGTTTAAAATCATAAATCTAAATTTATTGCAATGTCCTTTTGTTTTACACTTAGGGCATGGGCAAAATGAAATCTCAAGCACGGTAACTGTACCTACCCTCAAGTTGATCTCATACTTCTCTTTTTTGTTGCCAGCGTTCCAGCTGTTTATCCAATCTATTTTCATTACGCTAAAATTATTCTGTTGTAAAATTCTAAATCTATATCCTTAATAGGATTGATAAAGTTAACACGACAATACCTATTAATTTCTTGCCTCTTTGTCTTGCTGTTTGTTACGCAAACATTAGCGGCTTGATATTCAGCATTCTTAGTTAGGAAGCTGTCAATACGCTTTTTTGTTGTTTTGTTTGTTTTATAACTCATGATTTAATTATTGTTTTATTTATATGACCAATAACAATACTATATACTCCGTTAGGCAAATCAGTCATGTCAATTCTTTTATCTAAAGTAGCTGGTATAACAACTTGCCCTAAAGAATTATATATGATAGCTTTTATATTTATAGGAGACTGAATGTAAAGAATATTATTTACAGGATTAGGATATACATTGTATACATTATGTATATCATATACACCTTGTGGCCACCCTTGCTCGCAGTATGAGTAAAGTTCTACGCACGTATCATCCCAACCAACCTCACAACAATATGGGTCAATATCTATGATCCAAGCATAGCACGAGTCGTTGTACCAATATGGTACACCAGGTTCACCTACACACCCAGCATCGTATAAACACTCATCTTCATTAGAGGTGTTGGCTAACTCATTGTAGTTGAATGCACTGGGGTCCATACAGTCAACCACCACTTCAATACAAGAATCTTCAAGTTCTGTGTTAGCGTCTGGATTGTAATTAAACGCCTCTGGATTCATACACCCGTACACAAAAGGAATGCATCCACCGTTCTCTGTATTAGCGTCTGGGTTGTAATTAAATTGAGTAGCATCAGTACAGCCAAATATTACTGGAGTACAATCTCCTGAGTCTGTAGCGGAGGCATTGTAGTTGAATGCAGTTGGATCCTGACAGCCTACAACTTCAAGCTCATCACAAACGAAATCACCATCAGAGTCGTTAACACACATGTTTTCACAATCATAGTATTGAACTGGATAGTTGCAATCAGAGGTTGTATTAGCTTCTGCATTATAATTACATGCTGATTCATCAGTACATCCATATATGTAAGGTATACAGCTATCACCACATTGAGGAACAAAATGATACACAGTCCAATTTGGCCCTGTGAATGGTTGAAGTGCACCTTGACCGTTGTTTATAAAAGGATTGCTCCCTTCAGACAATAAGGTATCTCCCGCTTCATTAAGAACGTATATAGAATTATGTAGTGTTTGAAATGCAAGCTCTTGAGATGACTGTTGTTGGTTGCCAGACTGAAAGTAATATATATCAACCTCTTCGTCGGAATCTAATACAATATCCCAAGACTGATAAAACTCACCAGGACCCACAGTAAATAGCCACTGTTGATCTCCCTGCACCATACCTATCTTAGAATTACCCCATCCATCAGCTGCGTCATCCTCTAATAGAATAGTCACTGTACAGGGACCTACAAGGTCTGCTATTGTTGCAGTACTGTCGTAATTCAAAGCTTCAGGATTCGTGCAGCCCCACGTATGTAGTGTTTCACAAGTATCTGGCAACTCAGCGTCTGGGTTGTAGTCTACGTAATCATCATCCATGCACCCGTAAATAGGCGGTGCTGGTGGGCATGGTTGAGGAAATATAGCACCAGAGTACATTGTATTGCCATCATCAAATTCAGTAAATGCTAAATCTTCTAACTCCCATATGATGCTATCGCAAGATGTTATTACACACGCTCCGTCTTGTCCACCTGAAGCGTAACCATTTAACCCATCGCCAAACTCATCAACTAGAATTAACTCAAATCCTAAGCTAACGCAAAAGTCGTAAGTGTATGTAGCTAACTGATCTCCAAAGTCAAATTCACCTGGTATAACCTGCTCATATGGTTGACCATCTGCTACATTAACTAAAGTAAAGCCAGTCTCGCCAGGCCATGTGTCTAATGTAAGATTCATAGAAACAAGAGTCTCAGTAGAATCACATTCAAAAACATTACAGCTACCATTATCAGTGTTAGCCCATGGGTTGTAATTATTTGCAATAGGGTTAGTGCACCCAGGAAGTGGAGGTATACATGGATTAAGAGTAAATGGTATGGTATCTAAAGCTACATCAAAGTCATACACAGCAGTGTCTAATCCACAATTGTTATTTATCCTATACCAACCCTCTCCAAATGAACAGCATATACCGTCACCAAAAGCATCCATCATTACAAATTCATAATCACCAGCTGGCAAAAACACCATGTGATTTTGTAAAGTGTTATTTTGTAGTGGAGGACTAACTGCTACAACATTTGAGTCGTTAAGAATTTGCCAAGAACTTTCTCCAGCATATTGATCTGTTTGAACGATTACATCGAGCCAGCTTCCTTGACCTAACATGCATGATGTTAACATCCAGAATAAAAGTACTAATAGGTAAGATTTGTTTTTCATATTATGTATGTATTGCTGATGCTCCTGTGTATCTAGTACTCCAGTCATATTCAAGTACTGCAGAGCAAAACCAGTTTGTACTCCCTCCAGCATCTACATCCGACTGAATAGTCATAGCAAGCAATTCACCTACGCTTACAGCTGCATTATCAAAAGTAAAATGTAATTGATTAAAATCTTGGTCGGAATCTACAACCAAGGCTTCTGTTTCAACAACCGACCAATTCCCTGAACTAAAATGACTAGTCCCTATAGCTAGTTTTTCTACGCCTATAGTTATGGTTGCATCTGATGCTGGATTCCAAGCTGAGGATCCAGGTAGCCTTAAATTAAAACTAAGAACTTTTAAATTACATGGAGCGATTCTACTTGTTCCGTCGTCTGCAGGTGTGCTCTGTTCATCAGGGGGAGTTCCTACTGGCATATAGACCTTGCTAGTGTTAAGGTCATCATTAAAATTGAATGAAATCTCTGCAATAACTGTAGTTGGTGTAGCACCCGTTGCCCCCGTTGCACCAGTTGCCCCCGTAGCACCTGTATCACCTTTTGGTCCTTTATCTGTGACTGAAATACTAGAGGTATTAGGAGCTGATACAGTAACAGAAGGACTTGAAGTAGTAAAGGTGACTGAAGACCCTGCTGTTGTTGATGCGGTTACACTGTTAGAAGCTGTTGTAGAAACATTTATAGACATTACTTAACTTTAGTGGGTCTAACTGGTGTTTCAGCTTTTGCAACATCTTCATTCACGGTAAACACACCTCTTAATATTGTCGTGTGGGTGTCTGGTCCTGTTGCACTAGGTAATATTTCCTGCAAGTCATAAGCATACCTTCCTGAAGGAACGTTTCTCATTGTAGACGCTGTTGCCGTAATGGTAAGGTTACCGCTATCGTCAACAGTGAATGGTTCAAACAGATTGTCAACCTGTTTACCTAAATTTGGGCTACCTATTACTGGGGACTCAGAAGAAGACTTACTCCATACCTGCATTAAAAAAGAAAAATTTGATGTAGATAATGTTTTAGCCGTGCCCGAAGAATCTTTCAGAGTCAACGTAAGTGAAAAAGTATCACCTCTTCTGCAGGTAATATCCAGTCTTTCTGATATATCGAGATTTACTTTACTTGCCATTACATTGGAGTTAATAGTGATTGTAAGGTAGCATCCTGCTGCTGAGTATCCTCAGGCTCAGGTAGCTCCCCTCTTTGATCTTTTCTTTGTGAAATTAGTTTGCTTTGTTTGGCTGCTTGTTTGCCAACTCTCTCATCCTTTCTGTCTTCTTTTAAAACCTCAAGCTTCTCTTTAAACTCTTGCTCCTCTGTTCTAAACCCTAGAGTAGCTGAAGCTTTAATCATTTCGATTTCTTTATTAAACTCATGCTTCATTTGCGACAGTTGCATTTCTAGTTGAGACTTAAGCTGTAGCTTTTGAGATTCTAGCTGTGCCTCCATCTGCATTTCCTGTTGACGCATTTGTGCTGACATTTGAGCGGCTTGCTGAGCTTGTTGTGACTGCATTTGTGAATTCTGCTGAGCCATCTGTTGCTGCATCATAAGCCTCTTTTTTCTTCTGCTTATAAGTAATCTTTCAGCTTGATTGATGTCTTTTAGATCTCTGATTGCCATAGAGTCTTCTAAGTCAATTTCTTTTTGACTTAATGCTATCTGTATGTTCTGCTCTAAGAAAGCTCTATCTTTATCCTCCATGTTTTTCTGGACTTGAACCCCAAAATTATACATAGGGATATCATTAAATCCAGATAGAACATTCATGTTAGATTCTCCAATAGCATTTTTATATACCTCCATAATCACAGACTCTTCTGGGAGTATCTGTAAACACTTAACTATATCAGTGCAAACCTTCTTATAAAGAAGCATAGATGCGTTTGTTATGTCGTATGTAGCATTATTTGAAGCAGCAATAGCTTGTTGCTGAACACCTACAAGAGCATCTCCTTTAGGTGTACTCGCATCCACAACTTCGTTAATTCCTGTTACATCACGAATCATCCTTAAGTAATGATTGTACAATCCTATAAGCTCATTTATATTACGGATGCTGTTCCCAATCTCACGTATAGGAGGATTTTGAAAACCTCCATCTGGGTTTTTACTTCTGTAATAGAAAACACCAGTTTGCTCATATATGTCGTGCAGATCTAAAGGCTGAAGTTCCCCGCCCTTTCCTAACTGGACATTCTCCAGTCCTTCAATATCTATAATTAAACCATCAGGCTTTGCCTTAGCAATGGATTGTTGAATTTTTAAGTGAGTTAGCTGAAGCATATCTGCAAACCCGACACATCCATCTACCATTGACTTAGGGGTCATATCCATCATATTCGTAGCCGTAGCAGAATACGAAAGGCTTGCCTTACTTATGTCGTGTATATTTTTAGGTACATTATGAGCTCTGCCATATCCAAACACCTTATCAGTACCTATAACATAATATCCTTTATAGACATTGGTAACTTCCATCTTATGTGGCTTTCTTTCAAAAACGCTACCTGATTTTTCTTTGTATTCGAAACCCTGAAAAAAGAAGTTTCTGTTACCGTGTCTGTTCTCCTTTTCCTCATAGTGCATGCAGTCGGTTGAGAGAAACTCAAACTCCAGTACATCAACCATATGCTCGTCGTAATCGTAAACTGTCTTACCCAGAGTGGTATCATACTTAGATGAGCTAGATGAACTACCTTTTAGTTTTCTAGATATCTCTGCAAAATCATCTTCATTAAGATCATCACCTGCAATTCTTTTTAACTCTTGTATAGGCATGTTTTTTACGTGCCCTGCATACAAAACATCAGAAAATGATGGGTCTTCGGTTTGGCTATGAATAAAGTCTTTAGGGTCTATGTAGCTTGTAGTAATACCATAATTAGGATCGTTGCTTCTCTTCACAACACATATACCCAAAGCAGTTAAATCATTAACACACCTTCTAAATGTAGCGTCATTAAAGTTATTCCACGATAGAGTCATGTTAGTAGCAATTTGAGCTGCTATCTCTGCATCGCTTTTGATGTTATTCTCTATGAATATTTCAGCCTCTTCTAATGTGTCTGGCAACTCTTCTGGATCTATGTCCAATACAACACCTGTTTTCTGCTTAAATGCTAAGAGCTCTTGCTTTCTCTTAACCTGGTCCTCAACCTTTTTTTTAGCTTTATCTTTTTCAGAGGAAGAAAGAGGGTCTACTGCTTCTAAATTAGGATAAGGATCTCTAGCTAGAATTTTATTTACTACAATCTTGACAAACTTCGGTAAAACAGGTACAGGCGTGTAGTCTATATTGATAAGACTTCCGTCACCAGAGTTCGGATCTAAATTATTTAATAACTTCTTATATATATTTGTGTCTTGGGTTCCGTTGGCATACCTCCTGTTCTTTTCGAACAAGTCATATCTTTTTCTAAAAACAGAATTTGAGTCACTCTTCTTTCCCCACTGAGACTCTATAGCCTTAGCATATCTTAACCCATATGAGTCCGACTCCTTCTCTTGCTGCGAAGCTAGCGGATCTGGAAAGTTTTTTGAACCTCTGTAATTTTTCATTTATGGAAGTGTGTATTATGCAAATATAAGAAATTAGCCGATGACTTCATATCGTCTAAAAAACTTACGTTCAGTGAAATCTGTTTTCTTTTTCTTTTTTGTTTTTTGAGACGCAAGAAGAGCCAAACCAGAACTTATAGTAAGGTCAAATTTTGTTCTTTTGTCTATCTTATAGCCTATCCAATCCTCTAGCGTTTTGTTAAAATACATACTCCCCATTTCCCCAGTCTCCCTATTGATTCCAACATGGTTGTGTATATAAGACTCTATAGCGTGGGCGTGTGCTTGAATTACGTCCTGCGAGTTAGAAGGTATTCCTTTTGTTTTGGATTTTATGGTAGAGGTGTTTGCTGCCATCAAGTGAGCTGGCCTATCCATTAAGTAGCCATCGTAACCTCTTGACTCAAAATGCCTTGCAATACCATACTTATTGTTCTCAATCAATATAGGGTACCCATAAAATACTGCAGCCATTAACACATCCTCATAGAATATTTTAGCCAAAGGAGGTCTAGCAGCATACTCCACAACAAACATATTTGATGGTTGATCCATATGAAATTTATTGTATATATGTAAAGCACCTTTAGAGCCTCTACCATCAACGGTAGCATCAAGATCGTATGAGTCAACGCCGCCGCAACCTCTAGCTGCATTTGGAGCAACTTTTTTACCGCTTTCAATTTTCTTTTTGTTCCTTAATTCAGCTGGCGGCATCCAAGCAACTTTAAACCTACCGTTAGGATCTGGACTAAATATTACCTCTGTGTCCTTTTTACCTTCTTTCCATATAAAATTACCTATAACGATAGGATTTGGAAATAATTCATCATTGTGCTCTACCTGCTCATATATCTGCCCAACATTAAATAAGCTGCCTTCTATACTATCCCTGAAAGCTTCATCTTCTGTAAAAGGGAATTGACGTATAACTTCGTTAAGTTCGGACGCATCATCCTTTAAGGTTTCCCTCTCGTTCTTTAAAAATGTTTTAGCTCCATTATGAATTGGATCAGAATCAATACCTTCAATAACTTTAACAGGATCGTCAATAACAGGCTGTCCATACTTATCGAAAAATCCCTCTAAAGACTCATATGCTGGTATAAATAATCTGTAGAGACCAGTCCTAGTCCTCCCATTTGCGTTCCTCTCCAAAGGATTCGAATCCTCCCATAGATTTTTGTATTGACTGCCTCCCTTGTCCATCGGGTTTACTGTGCTTCCGACTAGTGCTTTTCCGACGATTTTTCTTCCGACGATCAAACAAGTCCTCTGAATCCTCCATGCGTCCCTTATGTCTGTAGGTTTTTCCCATTTTCCTGCTTCATCTAAATACAACAAGTGTAGTTTTTCACCGTCGTATGCGTTATTAGTTGTGTTTTTCCAGTTTATAACTGTATTAAGAGCCTCTCCAGTTTGAGAGGTTTTATTGTTTTTTGTTATACGTTTTGATGGCTCACGAAAAGCCAGCTCCATACGTGGGTTTGTAGTACCGTCTTGTATAGGCTTAAAGAAGAATGGATAGTTTCTAAACATATAAACCACCTTCTTCATGAATATATTTTCCTGAGCGTCTTTACCAGTCTTTGACTGTATGCCCATAAGTTTATCCTTTACCTGCGTAGCTTCATCTACAAGTACTGCGGAGCATATATTAGTATACCCAGAACGACGACACTTAGTATAAAGCTGTCCGATACAACGTGGGTCAGATTCACATGCGGCCATATGTAAAAATATTTCACGCTGAAAGTTTAAAAAATATGGGTGACCAATATCAAGCTTAGTCCACTGTAGCATCATGTAATGCCGCCCCGTAATATATGTAGCTGTACCGTTGTTATAAAACCAAAAA
>Ga0209337_1003737_pt1 | contig 10683 bp, 13 predicted proteins | sample LinPmetageLP53_FD_184044 | JGI IMG/M metagenome (GOLD analysis project Ga0209337, IMG submission 184044) | Marine viral communities from the Pacific Ocean - LP-53 (SPAdes) (version 2) | ecosystem: Environmental > Aquatic > Marine > Oceanic | place: Pacific Ocean | collected 2010-02-08 | reverse complement strand
TTCATCTTTGAAGGGTGATGTGAAATATCCTGCCGCGGCATGTGAATCATGGTGTTTCACATACTCATCTATCTTGATGTTAAAATAATCCAAGTGCCATTGTGGCATCTCTGTGTAACTGAAAGCATCTCCCCATTGTCCTGCGTACAACTGTCTTGTTTTCTTTAACCAAGGTTTCTCATAATAAACAACTTTGTCAAATGGCCCGTAAGTCATTGCTTCATTGACTATTGCCCAATTTAAATAGTGATCGTTTTTAACTTTCGAATAACGTTCACTGTGTGCCGCCCATAGTATCTCGCCTATGCCCGAACTATAATCTACAACACTCATAGAAGCATCATGATTCATGCAGTTGATACCTAGTACTTTCATTCTTTCCCTTTTTGTTCTAACCAAATTATGTCTCTTATTTCCTGCACCACAAGGTACGCCCACATCTCTGCGTCCTTTGATGTGACTCTAAAATTATATTCTGTAGGTTGTTCAAACATCTTATTTGTGTCTTCGAAACGTCCTTCCTTAATCGTGTCCATCCATACTACATAATCTGCACCAAACTGTTCTCTAGTCTTTGCTGTTGGGCAAATAAAATCTGCTACAACTTTTCTTCCTTTTTCCGTTGCCTCTTCAGCATAAGTCCACATTCTTAACGACTGCCTTTTCCTGCCCTCAGGTGAGAAATCCCAATCATCAGATTGTTTCCTAACTTCGTCTGCGTTTAGCCACACAGCATTCAATCTCGGTGCTATCATCTTTGCTAGAGTAGTTTTGCCGGACCCTGGCAAACCCATTATCAGTATTTTCACTAGAAGTCTATCCTTATTCCTATTTCGTGATTGTCTCTGATAACATTGTAATTGTAAACTACGTTATACCCATGAAACAAGTTTCTGTATCTCTGTGGTATCATTCTAGTTGCGTGGTAGTGTGCGAATCCTCTCGCAATAAAGTAAGTCACTACTTCCGTCTCGCTAGGATGTTTGCCCAGTATCTTGTTTGTTTCGTAGTATGCATCATTGTTAGCAATCTCTAAAGTTTGCAACATATCAATACCTTGTAATACATTAAACAAAACAATGTTTGCTTTATCTACTTCTGTAAGATCCTCTTTATAAAACTGTTTTAAGTCTATTGCACTTGCGGATGTACACATCAGCAACAACATTAATATAATTTTTTTCATCATTTTGTTTTAAACCATCCTTTCGCTCTGTCTCGGAACTTCTCCCATTCAGATAATTCTATATCATATTCGAAGTTCTGTGTTGTTAGATTTACTTGCACTTCCTTCGCTCCGTTTTTAAGATGGAAATTCCTTGCCATATCTGTCAGTGGAGATAATGTTACCAATCTGTTTAGGTGATTAGATTCCTTTATCATCTTGTACACTTCGTTGACAATGTGCTTGCCACCTCCTTTCTTCTTGGCCCATACTGTGTATGCTATTGCAGTAGAACCTTGCACACCTGCACGGTGTATTGCCTGCATCGCGGCATCTTTGCTCATGATATCCATATCCTCAACGCTCTTTGGAATGCCATGAGTGAATGCAAAACACATCACTGCGGCGATATCACCTTCCTCGTCTTTTAGCCCGTATATCTTCCTGCCGTACGCCTGCCTAAATTCCAAGTTCAATTCGGGTCTCACCGGGTCCTCATTGACATCTATGAACGGCATCTCTACCAGCTCAAACTTGGGTGCCTTTGTAAAAGCATTTTTAATACGTTTTTTTATTTGTTCCATTTTATTTGTATATGAATGGGTCTTTTTTCTTCAGTTCTTTTAATCTTTTTCTATAAGCAAGTTCTTGCTTTAACTTGTTGTATAAGTTTTTTATCCAAGTGAACATTATTTTCCTCCTACTAGTTTTTTATATGTTGGTAACATTAATTTTATAGCATCTTCATGGGCTTTGTCTAGTGGATGTGTTGTGCCACGTTCATAATTTTCCATTATTGACCATTGGTTAAATCCCATCATTCTCTCACCAAAACTAAACCATTTGGTAAAATCTATCTCATTGTACAGTGCATTCATGAACGAATCCTGATCCTTGTGCTGTGCAAACTCCTTGTAGAATAAGCTGTTGTCCGCCAGCGTGAACATATATTTTATCCCCTTCTTTTCCAGTAGATTCTGCAACCAGATTATGCTCTTCCAACTTAGATAAAGCTCGTGGTATTCGTTGGCCGCATACTTGTAGATAGCATTAGCAAAAGATTTTAAACCCATTTCTTCTATGCTGTCCTGTCTAGTTCTCCAATGTTCCTGTTGGGTTTCGGAGCCTTGCATGGTCCTGAATGCTTCTATGCTACCATCTGTGGTGTCCCACGGTGATATACTCAACCATCTTGTATCTTCTAGTAGCCGATGTCTTGGCATTGCCCAGTCGTACCTTGATATGAAACTCCACATCACTACAACACCTTGAATGTCTTTGGGTTCATGCTGAGACACTGCTTGGAATGTTTTTCTCGCTATAGCTTGATTTCCTATTCCTGCTTTGGACGTTGGAATATACTCGTACTTTACCCCTGGGTATGCTGTTTTAACCTGTTCGGCAAACAGACCATACGCCCATGACTTTGTTGACGGTATCTTTCCATCGACATCGTCACTCAATTCATGTCCAAATGTGAAACTGCATCCACCTGCTATAATTTTTTTACTCATATATCTGTAGTACTTTATTTAAAAGAGGAAATACTTCACCAAAATTTTCTTTCCTGTATTTGTCTGTCTGATGTATACGTAATTTTCTTTGCTCCCGCATATCGGCTGTGTCCCTGTCAGCAGAGTTCATAAAGTTAATGCTTGGTTTGAAATCTGTAAGCATTCCGTATCTGTCATTTACTATGTCTTTGACCTGTTTGGGCAGTGTTTGTATGTTGAAGTAGTCCGGATCAAAACAGGTATTAACGTAAAAGAACTTGGGTTGAAACTGTGCCACCCACAGTGCTATCTTGGCCCAGCTAAACACGTTGAATATGCTCACCGTTGTACATATCTGAAAATCCATGTTTGCAGTCTTACGTTCTTTGAACTTGATTAAGTTAGCGTTTACCTCTCTCCAATTGGCAGGATGTCTCTGATACTCAAAAGGTTCTCCCACATCGTCTATGCTGAATGCTATTTCCACGTGTTTAAAATAACTCCATAGGTCAAATATATCCTGTGGTGGTAACTGTGTGCCGTTGGTGTTGTAGTGTATGTCTATGTTCTTTGCATACCCTTTTTCAACACAGTACATCAATATCTTGAAGTGGTCCTTGATCATGAACGGCTCGCCACCTGTAAACTCGAAATATTCCACATGTTTAAGCTCTTCCTTTAGGTCCTCAAAAAACTTTGGATTCTTTTTAGGCCATCCTCCCTCACGTAAATTTTTAAGTGCCACAGGATTTTCACCATAGTCTAGTTCCTCCTGTGCCCATTTGCTGGAACTCCATGAACCACATATCCTACATTTTAAATTACACACATTGCCCAACTTAAAGTCTATAAACTTTAGTGTTGGCTCGCTACTAGGTGTCCAATCTGTAAGACTTTTTTTCATTTTGTACAGTGAGTTTTGCCTTTTTGATGTCTTGCCTGCGTCCTCTTCCTGCCAACAGCTCTGACAACCATTAGGGCGTTCTCCGTTACGAAATTGTTTTCGTAAATTTGCCATATATTCGGTGTCCTGTATGGATTTCAAACTTTGCTCGTATACCTTTACACCAGGTACACTGCCTTTGTAAAGACAGCACGGTGATGCTCCGCCATTTACATCAACTTCCAAATGAGTCCACGGTAACGGGCATACATTTGAATCTATATACTTGTCCACCATTCCAATATCCTTTTATCTCTGCTTAATATCTCTGTTATATCTTGTCGTCTGATCTTGTCAATCCCTTCTTGTCTTGCTTTTCCTTTTTTAGTGGCTGTGAAGGTTTCTCTGTTCTTTAAATTTTTTAAAACATCAATTAATGATCTTTGTTTCCGTGTGGCAAGAGGTTCCATATATGCTAGTGCTTCGTCTATAATAGTATGAAGCAGTTCTCTAGGCAATGCTAGTGGACTTAGAATCTCATCATTGCTAAAAGTGAACATCACCTTTGTCAGTATCTCTGTGTTTAGTTCTTGACTTAAATTAAACATGTTCTGAAGTTCCAATAATCCAGGCATTGTTATTGTATAGTCTAGTCTCATCTCCCTAGATGTCTTCGCTACTGCCATTCCCTCTTTGAAATTACGTAACCACTGTTCATAGTTTAATCCGTCTCTGATGTACTCTCCAACTTCTCCTGTCCCATCTAGCGACGAACATATCTGCCAATCTTGGAACTCTGGTAGTAAATCAAATAACTTAATACCTTTAAATGATGTCCTACTTAAATTTGTGTTATATCTAACGTATACTTCTTTTGCAAATCCTAATTCTATTATCCTCTGCATGGCTTTCCAGTGCATGTCCCACATCAGAGGTTCTCCCCCGCACCAATATATTTCTTTGATCCTTTTTGTTTCCACTGCATCTACAAATTCTTCTACAACCTGTGTGTCTTGAAATTTTATGATTTGCTCTCTTAATGGTGAGGCCATCCATGGCTGTGACTCTTTACTCCATGTCTTGTTCTTCCTAGTCTCGGCTTCCCAACTAGAACTTAACATATCACCGCACATTCTACATTTAAAATTACATAGGTTGTTGAATCTGTAATCAAAACTGATTGTCTGCATTGTGGTCGCACCTGCTTCATCTGTGCTTTCGTATGCTTCGTCTATCCTGTCTTTGAACAGCTGGTTCCAGTATGACCTATATACATCTGTGTTCAACAGCTTGTGATCACACACCTCACATTCTGATAACTCTTCACCCGCCATCATACGCAGTCTAACAGATTTCATATGATCAGAATTCCAGTGTTCTTTTAGTGTTAGTGGCTTGTACTCTTTGGCATCGTTGCCTGTGTCTATGTACTGCTTAAAACTCTGTGCAGGTTCCCTCGATGCACAACACATACGTCTCTCTGTCTGTGGTGACAGATACGTGTGTGTCCACGGTGCCATACAGAATGTTTTGTTGCCCTCACTGGGTTTAATTCTTTTCATACTTGTCAAATAGTTCTTTCCATTCGGGGAAAACATCTAACGTGTTCTCATTCCTTATCTTGTCATACTTTCTTGTATTTTCAAAGAAGAGATCTAGATGTTTTTGATTGTCTTTTTCAAACATCCAATTCAGGGCAGATTCATATCCTTTGGTTGCTCTTGTCAATGGATCTTTATCCTTCAGCCATGATATGTGCGACTCATATTTTTCTTTAACTTGCTGTTTGAATTCCGGTGGTAGTATGTCCATCCTTTGCCATATAGGATGTTGTAAAAGATTAAAGTTAAAGTCTGCTGGTTTGATCAATCCTTGCTCTACCCAACTACGGTGAAAGTCTGTAACATGAAGACTGTTTATCAATCCCACTGTTGAACTAATGTAAAAATCTACTTTTGGGCAAACCTCCATCATACGTTTCCTGTTGGCCAGTATGTCTTTCCAAACAGTTCCTTTACGCATCAGCTCTGCACGATCACCCTCCGCATCTAAACTCGCTCCTATCGACACAGAATCAAACTTGTTCCACAGCTCAAATACATCAATGTCTTTGAACGTAGTTCTACTAAAGTTAGTGTTGTATATGAGTCTAACATGATACATTTTTCTTTTATCTAACTCTTTTAGAATACGATAATGCTCTTCCATTATTATCGGTTCTCCGCCTGCAAAATAAAACTGCTCTGTGTGTTCAAATGATTCTAACATCTGTTCCCACATGTCGTTGGTTGTTCTACCTACTTTCATTACTTTTGCATGTGGAGGAGGATTACCTGTTAATTTCTTATGGTCTTCGTACCAGTTTGAACTGAACCATGTACCGCAACTTCTACAAGCCATATTGCATAAATTTGAGAAACGTATATCCCAGTACTTCATAACGAAGTCTGCCTGCCCGTCTGGCAGTGTGTTATGTACTAACGGTATGTTGTGTCCAAAGTGCTTGTTAGAACTTAAACGTAAACTAAAGAATCCAGATTTCTCTTGGTCATAACATTTCATACACTCACGTGATTTCTCATTGTTCAACATACGCACTCGCATTGCTTTCATCTTGTCGCCATTGAATACTTCTTTCAAACTTTGCTTGTTTAGATCACCAACCGGGTAAGGATCAAAGGAAAAACAACAAGGATATGCCCTGCCGTCTGGGTATGCATGTAAGTGCATCCATGGCAACATACAGAAAGAATCACTCTCTATTAATAACTCCTTTTCCCTAGGAGTCATGTCTTTAATTTTTAATTTCTCGGGCTCTTTGGCCCCGTACTCATATGCCACGATACCATTCTCCTATTATCGGAAAAGTTTTTTCAAAATCTTTACCGCTTCGTTTGTCATATTGACTGTAAAATGTCTTGAAGTCTTTTTGTAGTTTACTCTGTTCTGCCGCACCTGTGTGTGGTGTTTTAACAACATCTAGATAGTCTATCAATCTTTGCGTTTGATTAATTTCCATATGTTCTAGATGCTTCACATTGTTATTTAAAAACTTCTGTATGTCACCTTTAAATTTATTCCTTAGGTCGTCTGGTAGCACAAGCGGTGATTGGAAGCTCGGAAATCTCAATATGTTAAGTGTAAAGTTGATTGTTGGGCCATACACCTTACTTGCACTCTTAAACCATACCATTTTCTCTAGTAACTCGGGTAACGACTCTAGACATAGTGCGTTAATAGTACACATGTTATGAATCTCTGACGGAACTTTGTCCACCATCATGTGTAAAACATTTGAGAACCACTCCCCGTAATCTATTCCGTCTCTAATATATTCTGCCTGTCCAAACGTTGCTTCACAACTTGTGTACAAGTGAAAGTTTTTAAATCCTTTTAATTTTTTCTTAAATCTATCAATTATACTCTGCTTTGCACCTAGGTTCGAGTTTATTGCAATCCGCATGTCGGGATTCATTTTTCCACCCTGTGTTTCAATCCAATCTAGCAGTCTCCATAAGTTAGGCGACATCATCGGCTCGCCACCTGTTATCCTTAATTCATCTAAACTTTTGTGCAAGTCAGTTTCCCACCATTTGTAAAATGCTTCAACATATGGATTTGTCTCATCTTTTTTATACGGTTCGGCTGAATCATGTGCATGAGTGAAATGATTACGCCCATCGGTCGTCATGCCTGTATATGGTCCTTGTCTTTTAATATTATTTGCCCATGTAGAACTAAATGCAGGGTTACAATATGTACAAGCAAAATTACAAGTTCTATCAAATGCAATTTCGAGAGTTTTTAAATTTACATTTTCATTGGGGTTTGTTTTATATGCTGTGTCTAACTCCTCATTGGTATAAATTTTTGATTTGTACACTCTGTCACTGATTGAATCTCTGCCTATGTCTTCTAACTTCCAACAGTACTCACATCCTGCGGGTCTTTCGCCACACTGCATTTCCCTACGTTGTTCTTTCTTTTGAACTGTATTGTGAATAGCACTTGGATCAATCTTAATGGCTTCGAGATCTATCTTGTGTGGTAACGGGTGATGGCAACTTGTAGTCATGCCACTTCCCAACCATATAGTCGCATTGTACCATTTTGCTCCGCAGAAACTTGCAGATTTTGTGTCTAGAATCTGTTTTTTATATTCTAAATCATCCATTTTTAAAATAATTAGGATTAATATTTTGTTCTAGTTTATGTGATTTCAGTTTCGAAGGACACACCGAACACTGATCCATTTTTCCAAACAAGAGGGAATCTAGTTTTTCCTGTGAGACTGTGTCGATCTCTCTCAAATCAATTCTTGGAAAATTTTCTATCAAGGTCCTTTGCTTTTCTGTGTATTCGATATTGTTTTTTTGCCTATAGACCACAGGCAAAGTAGCACTGATAGGACACTTATGCAAGTACCCGTCAGTGATGGTATGACATGTTTTTGAATTACATACAGCATATGCCTCGGCAGGATCACTATCATGCAACTGCATTTTAAAAGGATGTCCAAAAGCATTTTGATAGAAATAATTAGAGAAAGCTAAGGCTCCTCTTTTTACATTGTTGATGGAGAACTCCGTATCGGCCCATCCGTGTTTTTGAAAATTCTCCTGTGATTCTTTCCAGTGAAGTTTTGGTTTGTGTTCGAACAACGTTTGAATCTTGCTGTACGTGTCCTTTCTCCAATTCTTGTTATGAACATTTACATCCAAGTATATGTTATTGTCTATCACAGCATCACGTAGATTTTTGACCTTATCTAAAAACAAGCCATTTGTTACAATTCTAATCCATTGGTGCGGAAAAAAACTACGTAAATCATAAAGAATATCTACTATCTTAGGATGCATTAAGGGTTCTCCTCCCAGTATGTTCAAAGATGCTTCTACATTCACTTTTTCTGCAAACTTTTTGTAAATTGCTCTGTTGTTCTCCCAGTCCTCATGTCCTCGAAGTTTTAAATTACTAAACCTGTTGCATCCATTACAACTTAGATTGCAAACATTCGTAATATAAAATTCAACTTTGTACATGTTAATCATGATCGTCCGTCCACACCCTTGAAATAATTTTTAAGTTTGTTGTATTCGTCTTCTGGACAAAATATGTCGCTTTTAAAGATAATATCCTTGACCCAATGATATTGTACTATAGGTGGTGGATGTTCTTCACCAGGAATGTAATATTCTTTGTAATTGTCCACACCAAACTCCCAAAGACCTTCTTTGTCTTTGTAGAATAAAAACTTATTCCAATCTATTTGATTGTATAAAGCACGTTCACTTTCACTATGAAAATTATTATGCAATACATCCTTATTAAAAATCATCATAGTGTAGGGTATTTGTTTTTTATCAAGAAACATCTGTGTTCTTAAAATATGTTCTAGTGTTCTATAGTATTGGTGTTCTTCGTCCCAGAAGTGTTTTCTATAGTATTCATGCTTATCCTTTTCCGGGTGACCTCCATACCAGGTACTCCATTCAAAATCTTTATCCCATACATAGTAAGTTATCCTGCCTTTGACTTCGTCTGCTCCTGTATCCTTTGTTATAACTTCATATCTATCTGTGCCAGACCACATGATGTACATATGGTCGATCGTTTTATGTTTCATGGCACTGTTTATAACCCCACGTGATATTGTCTCATTTCCAGATCCTGCTCTGCCTTTATTCAACATTCTTTTACCGCCATCGAACCATGAAATGAATTTTGGCCAGCAAGGCCATTTGTATCTTGTAAAACTACAACCGTGTGCAATGTTCTTGTTATGCATTTCTACACTCCTCCCAAAACTCTTCCATCTCAGGGAATGTGTTTAGAAATCTTGTTAAACGTCTTCGATCGTGTTCGTTAAAAAATGCGTAAAAATTCTTTTTGTGTTGCGTACTTGCGTCCGCATTTTCTCGCCAGTAAGCGAGATTGCGTTGCATCTTTTGAATCTCGAAGTCCTTGAATATGTGCAATCCCTTTTCTTCCCCAGAATTTTGTTGCATGTACTTTATGTTGTCCTCATGTATACCCTGGTATGACTCTGGTAGCAGTGTGATCTGTTGCCATGCAGGTTGTCTCAATAGTGGCACGTCGAACCATACCCTCTGATACGTCTTGCTGTACTTTGTACGCAGTTCCAGTATCTTCTCCAACAGCTTGTCCATGCTTGTTATACTCAGGTTGTTGTATGTGCATATGAACGTTATCGAGTTACGCACAGGAATACGTTCAAGGAACTCCTCCACGTTGTCCATCATGTAGTTGAAGTCTAATCCATGACGTATGTACTCTGCCTGCTTGCCGAACGCATCCACGCTCACGAACTGCATCAGATGTTCCACCTTCTCCTCCATGCATATGTGCTTGGTCATGTTGAAGTATTTCTCCTTCAGCTTCTTGTCCGCGGGACACATGTTTGATGTAATGTTCAGGTGGAGGTCCTTTTTGGGATTGTCTATTATGTACTGGAACACCTTGTACGTGTTCTTGTCCATCATGGGTTCTCCGCCCGTCATACGGAAGTGCTTTAGATTCTTGTACAGGGTTGGCCACCATTTCCAGAATGCCGTCACATATGGATTGTCCTCCCTGTTGGGTATTGGGCGTCTCCTACCTTGGAAATGCTCTGGTGCGTTGTGGGGAGGAGATGTGGGATATTGGCCATACCTGTCCACCTCCTTGCCCCACGTTGTTGAGAATTGTGGAGAACAGTAACTACACTTCAAATTACAAGCATTGTTAAAGTTCACTTCCACGTACCTCGGTGTCCAATGATCGTCTATTGGATTCTTTCTGATGTCTTCGAAGTCCTGCATGGCCCACGGTTCGCCGGACCTGTAGTGCCTGTCTGACATCTCCCCGGTCTTCTCCATGTTCCAGCAGTATGAACAACCCTCAGGTTGCTCTCCTTGAAGCATTTGCTGTCGCTGATTCAGTTTCTCTTGTGTGTTGTGCAGTGCGGCGGGATTCGCCTTGACTGCATCCGCGTCCATTGTGTGTAATGGTGGATGGTAGCACGAGTTAGTAAGTCCTGTGGGCAGGTGCAGTGACGTTTGGTTCCATTTGGCCAAGCACATGGTAGGTGACACGTCCTTAAGCTTCTCCTTTGCCATCAGTGCATCTGCTTTGTAATCGCT
>Ga0209337_1003736_pt1 | contig 10684 bp, 28 predicted proteins | sample LinPmetageLP53_FD_184044 | JGI IMG/M metagenome (GOLD analysis project Ga0209337, IMG submission 184044) | Marine viral communities from the Pacific Ocean - LP-53 (SPAdes) (version 2) | ecosystem: Environmental > Aquatic > Marine > Oceanic | place: Pacific Ocean | collected 2010-02-08 | reverse complement strand
ATTGTTTTTCAGAATCTATTTTTTCACACCACTTTGCGTATTCATCAACGAGGTCTGGATTGGTATTGTAAGTCAAAAGTTCACTCGTTACAAAAGTTGGTGTTTGCCAAAGATCAAAGGTTCGCCTGGCTACGAGTTCGAGGCCAATATCATGGACTGTAATATATGTTGCCTCTACATTAAGATTCATGCTCATTCTTCTGGTTCCACTGGGTCTGTCTTTTTAAAATATAAAAAAGTCATGTTGCCTTCGTAGTCTTCAAATTGCATTTTTTCATCATACTCTTCTAAAGCACTTACACGAATAAATGGACCTTCTTCAACTACAGGATTTCCTTTTTTGTAGTATTTAACTGCACTTGTTAGACGGTCTCTAGTCAAAGTTTTTGTCTGCTTAGTGTATGTGCCATCATGCTCTTTTTTAAATGTAACAACTACTTCATTAGACTTGCTGATGCCTTTAATTCCTGCTTTCCCTGCCATGTGCTATTCCTCTTTTTTGTTTATGATTTTTAATTGAACTGACTGCTCTATTGTATAGTGCCAGTCTCCTGGTGTTTCATCCCAAACAACCACAGTGTAATCTTTTGTAACCTTTATAACACTGCCTACTGGATTAAGATGCTTGAGAACTTTTTCTTTTGTTACACGGTCGCCTACTTTCATTCTTTATTTACCTTAAATAAGTTGTAAAAGTACAGAACCAAGCGCAAACAATATTCCAAGTACTGAAATTGTGTTTAAAAGACAAGTGTCACACATTTGTGGTTTCATTCTTCATGCCCTTGATGGTGTTGATAGTCAATCAGTGCGCCTGAAAGCATGAGAGCCCCGGCAATGCAAAGCAACCCAGCATGCTCTGCTAAGTTTAGAACAAACTCAACTATATGTATCGTACCGTGTATACCAAGTCCCCATCTGATAATGAGGTGAAAAGTGTTCATGTTTCTTGCTCATCTTCTGTTTCTTCAACTTCTTCATCGCTTAGGTCGCGACCGAGAATCTTCATTTTTCTGTGAAGCGGATTCTTTGAAAACCAGTGGTTGAGTGTCGAGTGAAAGTTGTCGCCTTTTTCGATAACAAACATCTTCGGATCCTTAATGATCTCTCTGTACTCTTCATCTTCCAGCGCCGCAAGACCCTTTTTGTATTCAATCTCCCAGCCTTTGATTTTTGATTTGTTTGAAACCCAAGGCTCAAATTCCTCATTTGTATAGAAAGACTTCTTTTCTTTGCCTTTTTTAGCAACAACAATTGGAGTCACAACTCTGCAAATCATTTCTTGTTCAAACATCTCAGGCCAGTAACGCCCAAAGAAATTAATGAGAAGACCTGCAATCGAGTCGCCATCTGGATCAGCATCTGAATAGATGAGAATTTTTCCATATCGCAAATTCTTTGCTTCTTCACCAAGTTTAAGACCGATGGCACCGAGTAGCGAAGTAACTTCTTTATTCTTGACAACCTTTAGTGGGCTTAAACCTGAAACATTGATGAACTTTCCACGAAGAGGAAAGGCACCTTGTAATTTTGGATTGCGATACTTGCGAAATGCAGAAGAAGCAGAATCGCCTTCGAAGACTGCTAAAGAGCAGTCTTGTCGGCGAGTTCTTGCTTTCGCATCAATAAGCTTAAGAATCTTTGACTTACTTAAGTTTCTGTTGAGTTTTCTCAGCTGTTTCTTTTCTTCAGCAATAGCTTTTTGTTGTGCCCAATCAAGAATTCTTTCAACAATCTCAGATCCTGCAATTTTCTTAATAACAGAAGGAGAAAATTCAAATTCTGAACCGAATTGTTTATGCTCAGTAATAAGCTTTTCTTTTGTCTGGGATGAAAAAATAGGATTGACAATGTCAGCTTGCACAAACAAGAAGATATGATTTTTAATCTCTTGAGGTCTTACATCAATCTTGTGCTTCTTCTTAATTAGCGCACGAAGATGCGTAACAATCTGGTTTGCGATATAATCAACATGTGTCCCACCGTCAGAAGTCTCAACTGAATTGACAAAACTGACATGTTGCATTGACCCATGTGAAGACGCGATTCCAATTTTCCAGCGAGGCCCTTCAACATAAATAACGTCTTCAGAATACAGCTTGCAATAATCTTCAAAAGACTTGAAAGAATAGTCTTCTTTGTTGAAAGTTACTTTTAGTTTAGGATTACATGCCGCTAAATCAATGACTCGTTTTTGAAGCATCATCATGTGATCTTCATCGACTGTTTTCATTTCAAAACGTTCAAAATCTGGCATGAAAGCGATTTCTGTGTAGCCTTTTTTTGATTTCGCTTTTGACACTTCAGCTGTGTCTTTGCTTGTCATGTTGTTGGCAAACTTTTGAGAAAAATCTTTTTTCCCGTCGCTAGTCCTTATTCGAAAAGCTTTTGAAAAGATATTTGTAAGTGTTGAGCCGACACCGTTGGTTCCTGCGACTAAGCGTTCTTCACTATCGTCGAAGTTCGAACCTGCTTTTAGATTGCTAAAAATTAGTTCTGGAATCCATTCGTCGTGCTCGGGATGCTTGTCAACAACGATACCGCCGTTATCTTTGACCAAAATGGCGCCCTTTTCAGGATTTACTAAAACGTCAAGCTTGTTAAGCTTTCTTGGGTTTCGCCTATGTTCATCAACAGAGTTTGATACAATCTCGTCAAAAATCTTTAGAAAAGCTGGATTGTATGTGACGCTTTCTGTCTTGAACTTATCACCATCATAAACAGAAACATTGTCGGTTCTGTGTTTAATAGAGCCGACATACATTCCAGGGCGGAGCAAAACATGCTCAATGTCAGTTAGCTTTTTATATTTGAGTAAATCAGACATGATTCCTTAGTGCATGAAAGTACAATTATATTTTACCTTGTTGTTGTAAAGTTTACACCCGAAGTTTTTACAAGGTCATTGTAACGCTTCTGAATTTTTTTAAAAGACTTCACTTCGCGCATCATGCCCTGCATCACACGAAACGCCTCAGCATTACCCTTCGCGTCGTTAACAGGATTGTGATCGTGAGGAGTTTTGCGAAGATGTTTCCACTTCGCGCGCATGTTGCCCATCGCGCCGCAATAAACATCACCGATGCGACGTGCTGAGTATCCGAAGGGGTTCTCACCTAAGTAGCGGTGAAAGTAGTAGTTAATCCACTGCCAGTCGAATGCAGGGTTGTCAGACATGAAGATCGGGCGCGAACCTGTGTTGTTATTCAAGATCCACTGCTCGAAGTCTATCATTGCCTTGTGCGGGTCGCCGTAGCCTTCGTGAGTTTCTCGATCAGGGCACGATATTTGTAAAGCTTCTAACTTGTAATTATTTGTAATTGGAAAAGTTTCTCTATAAAACGTGGTTTCAAGATCGTCATCAAACTTGACAGCGCCAAAACTCACCATCGAGTAGAGCCCTGGACAAGGACCATCTGCTTCTACATCAACAAAAAAATAACTCATTCTTCGTTCTCCTGTGAATGTATTCTTCTTCGTGGGTGCAAATGTATAGTAGCGGTCCTATACCAAATGAATGAATAGGTCCGTCATACCAATCGAGTAAATAACCCCAGAATTGGTAGGACTTTTTCTTTGGAAGAATGTGAATGTTCCAGCAAAGACTAAAGAGGTCAAAATGTAAATACCATTTAGCAAACTTAGATTCAGCCATTATTCTTTCCTTTTTAGACAATAAGTTGCTGTGTCATAAATAATGCTTTCAGCGCCTTCACATAAAATTGTACCTTCTCTTGTGTCGTGTTGATAATGACTGACTCCAGCCCAACAACCCATCGCAAAAACAAACCCAACCACCCCACCGAACACGATCATTACCAAAATTGGTTCATTCATTCTTCGTTCTCCTTTTCTTCTAGACCAGATAAAAGTCGCTCCACTCGTTTACTTGATTCTGTTTTTGTGATCTTTTTTCTAAATTCTGAAGAGAAATGAATACGACTATCACATCTACCGAGTGGTTCTGTGATTGATAAGATTCCTACTCCGAGTTGGATCGAGATCTTATCTAGATCTATCTCTTTTAGAAATGCGTGAATAGGATCCCAATTTTCTGTATACAGTTGTTTATCAACTTTATCAAAAAGATAGTCAAGCATTCTACGTTTAGTTTCCGGCTTATCAAGCGCGAGAAGTTTACCAAGATCAATCATTCTTCGTTCTCTCTAAGAAGTAATCTCCGAGTGACACTTTTGTTATTTTTAGTTGATCTATTTTTCTAAATATGCTTGGCACCAATAGATTCTGCGCCTGAATACAGCCAGAATTAGGATTCACACAGGTATCTACCATTATACCCAACTCTTCAGAGGGCTCTCTTAACCAAAAAACTGCGTCAAAGGTTACGCCTCTACACTGAGAGTCTTCATAGATTGCTTGCCAACCATGATCTTTGGTCAGGGCAATAGCAACAGGGAAGTGTGGACTATACTTCATTCTTCGTTCTCCAACTTTTCAATAATGCTATCCAAAATATCTCCATCTGTAATGTGAGGTTCAGCAAAACGATAGACTTTCATTATATTGTAATCCAATCTTGGTCAAAAGAAGGCTCAACAACACTTTCGTGTCCATCATATTCTTCTATTCGGTATGCTTCGCTATAAACTTCTTCAATATGGAGTTTTGCATAATCTCCACTGGCTTCTGACCCAAGTTCTTCTACAACTCGAATCAAGATAGGGCAGTGTCTCGAAATTTTATATGAAAAATCATAACCATTCTCAAAAGTTTTCATGCCTTTGACTGCGGCATAGTCATTGTACAAGATTCGAGCCTTTTCAGAGAGCCCGAATCCTCCGTAACAGATATTGATAACTACTTTATTCATTCTTCGTTCTCCATTTTAACACAAATCTTCTCAGATTCACGAATTGATCTTTGGGCGTCCTGATCGTCCATTCCGAATCTGGGTTCATAACCCATCCGAACCCAAGTTGCACTATCTTGCCTGCCGTCTGAATGTGTGACTTCAACTGTGTAAGATGCTGTGAGAGTGTCATAGGAACACACAGCAGTAAAGTCGCCATTAGTTTCTTTCCATTCAATCATTCTTCGTTCTCCTTATTTCGCCAACTCAAATCCCAGAATAAAAGCTGGGATGCCTCCGATAATAAAGCCAGCAAACATATGCCACCAATCTCTGGCAGCCTGATATGCTTTTTGTTCTTTGTTGAGCTTAGGCATTCTTGGTGGCATTTTCACTCTTCGTTCTCCTCAAATGTGCCATCCATATCGACAGCAAGATAGACGCCATCATCTTGATGGGTCCATTCAAACTCGCACCCATTGTCTTTTAGGTGTTTTGCCAGACTGTAACGAGAATGACCCATAAGCCACTCGAAGATGGCTTCTTTGAGTTCCTTTTCAGAAAGGTAGATTGATTTGATAGATTTGACTTTCATTCTTCGTTCTCCTTGAATGGCTGACCAGTAGTTACTTTTGCTTCAAAGATTTGTGCATATTTCTCTTTTTGAACATAACCAATCTCTGAATTTCCACCAACATTAATGTAGTCTTCGCCTTCAATTAGACGCTGAGAGAGATGGATCTTTGCTTCTTCGACAGCATCAAAGTTTTCTGTGCCGATCTCATAAGATATAATTCCATACTTGGTCTCAAGCTGAGCATGATACAAGGCATTTTCGAAGTATCGTCATAACTCATTTTTTATTTTCCTTTCTCAAAAAGACGCTAGCCTCATCTCTAAAGACAGAATCTGATAGTCCCCAGGCATATGCAATTGATTGAATGTTATTGGGCAAAGAGTCAAAGACGCTGCGAAGCCTCTCACAGCTTAAAGATTGGTTGTTTACCTCATAGATGCAATCATGAAATGAGTGCCACTCGCTAGGATCGTTAAACATTTCATCAATATTATTTGTTAGATTCACTCTTCGTTTTCCTTTTATAGCATCGGGTTGTGTTCTGGTTCGACTACGACATCTCGCGGGCTGATCTCATAGTCTGCATAAGATCGAAGCAGTGAGGTTGAACGAAAGCGATACTTTCCGAATTGTAAGCGAAGACCATAATTGTGTTGCGGATTCTTTAGTTCAGACATTCTCACGTAAGCCTCTGCTTGCTCCCTGCTGTCAAATGTCGCAATCAAATCGCAGATGTCTTGTGATGTTCCCGGATTGTCGCCATAGCCATAATCAAAATCTTCTCGTAGTCCGTAGAGTTCATAAATCATTCTTCGTTCTCCTTTTCGAGTGCAAGTTCCTCTTGTATGTACCACTCCTCTACGCAGTCATCCCATTGGACAAACACATTTACGTTACCCCATCTGTCTTTGTCTTCGACTTCCCGAACAGTGCCAGACCCGGTATATTGTCCCTCTCGGCGGAACTGAGGATGGTATATGATGTCCCCTACTTTCATTCTTTGCCTCCCAACAGTTCATGATATTTTGGAAACAGTAGCTTCTCAAACTGATCCCATTCAAGTGTCACATGCTTTCCAAATTCATAACCAAAATTATGCTTAAGTACGAAACAAATTTCAAATTTCCCTAGTGCATCGTATCGATCAAAGTCAACAATCTTTACCTTTCCGTAGGGTTTTAGTTTTACTATGGAATTAATCGGCATCGTGTTATGTAAAAGTATTTCCAGCTTATCGTTTCGTTCCTGCATTTTGCTGCGCCAAGAGAACAAAGAGGTATTACAATCATCGCTCGTAATCTTCTTTTGTGCAAAGGAAATAAGACTCGGTTTATCCTTTAGCAAGAGATAAGCATTGTAAGCCAGTAGGCAAGTTGTTGTGAATAGAAAAAAGTTCATTCTTCGTTCTCCTCAAGATAGCCTTCGTTCCAAGGCCGAAACTCTACGATTGTAGGCGGGCCAAGATCAGCAACCATTTCTTGCAAACCTTTGCGAAAGCCCAAGTCAGCTGACGTGATAAAATATCCGCCTGACCAGCCAACAAAAATACGATCTTCACTCATTTAACAATCTCCTACAGACTGAATGACTGTGTAACATACACTGTACATCGATTCTTTACTTCCGTCGGGCCACTCAACAGTTAACATTGGCCCGAAGATTGGTTCTTCGTCGTCATCATCATACCTTAGACTAACTACTCGACCCGGTGGGTTACCAAACTTCGTGGCAGTTTTGACCTGAACTGTGTCGCCGACCTTTATTACCTCAGCTTCACGCCTAAGATCTCCAAAACTTTTAACCTTTATCATCGTCATCTCCACTTGATTCTTTTCCTAAAAACACTGCGTAAATTCTGTTCAAGACAAAGTCAAACATGTCAGGATCTGTGTCGGGTGTTGCGATCATTGCAAGCAAACGTCGAAGTTCTGATTTTTTCATTGTTGTTCTCTTTCAAGTCTTGCGATTTCGAAGCCTAAATATTGAGCAGCCTTTCGTAGATCTTCTAGGGGGTTGTCAGACTTCTTTCCTGAGCGGTTGATGTACTTCAAGACATTGCCTAAACTAAAGTTGAGAGCCCAAGCTTCAATAACTTTTATTGCCTCGTATTGATTGTCTTTACCCCCGTAGTGATCCGGGTGGTCGACAGCTTCTTTTTTCAATTATCTCTCCAGAAATTGCTTTGATGCTTCATACAGCACGATATTTGCTGCTTGCGCGGTGTTTAGGCAGAATCCTGGTCCAGGCATGTCGATCTCAACGCAATCAGCAATTTGAGTCACATCAACTGGTACACCGGATGTCTCATGCCCAGTAAAAATACAGATTTCTTGATCAAAATTAAAACGATAATTCCTTAATTTCTTTGATTTATCACAAAGTTCCGCTGCCACGACTTGAACTGAGTTTTCTTCTGACCATCGATTAAAATCACCTGGCGACCTGTGTTGAACAAGATTGATAAAATCACACGTGGACCCTGACAGTCTGCGAAGATCTGCTCTTGAAGGGATAGACCCGACTACGTGCACATCTTTTACACCAAAACATGCTGCTGATCTAATGAGAAAAGCTAGGTTTCCGTCATGCATAAAGTTGACACAGCCGATAGAAATAGGAAGAAACTGTGCAGTTTCTATTTTCTCTTTGTAGCGCTGACGTCTGGTCTTCTTTCTATGGGAAAGAAAGTTTTGTTGTACAATCTTTTTATAGTTAGACTTTGCTAACATTGCTTGTTCTCCTACCCTTATTATAGTAGGAAATTATAATATTTGCACTTAATTTATTTATTAAGACGCTCAATGTATCTGTCTATCCATGTTTTAACAAGTTCTTCTTTGTTTATAAACTTTTTTGATTGTGTTACTTCTGAAACACTGGTTTCAAAAGCTTTCATTATAACTTCTTTTGGATAGAGGTCGTCTTCTATGTCATGTGCAGACATAAAATTGTCTGCCTCATAAAAGCGCTCAAAAAGACCTTCATAAGCAGCAATTTTCTTTTCAGGAGAAAGATACCTGTTGATTATTCTCAGCAAGCCTAAATAAGAAGCTATATCACGAACGTCTTCGACTGTTGGCCTGTTTTCAAATATTGCTTCAAAGACATCTTCTGCTTTTCTAAACTTTTCTTCTCGCTCATCAAACTTATAATAACGATAAACATCTTTTCCTTTGACTTTGTAAGGTTCAAGTTTGTATCTCGTGGAAAGACCTCGACCCATTGAAAAAGTCATTAAACTGGTAAATGTTTTAAAATAGCTATCAAGCTTAAAATCATCAATAGTAGGTGAGTGAACTATAAAACTTACAAGAAGTGAAACTGTTTGGTTTTGGGCTAATCCTTCTTTATTTAAAATTTCATTGAGCATATCAATTCTATTATTGTCTAGGCTGTTTATAAATCTTTCGATCTCTTCTGGTGACACTTTTTTCATAAAAGACTTAGGAATTTTTGATACCTGGGTGTGAGAAGCAAGTCCTTTTAAATCTAGTGGCACAATTCCTGGTTCACCAATTCTAATTTTAGCTATGCTTGGTAAACTTACTTGAAGTCTAACCTTGTCTTGTCTGCTTGTTTTTGTAGCTAATAAAGCAGAACCCCATGGAATTGTTTGTATTCTTGAGCCTAGCGATGCCAAGAGTAGTTTATGCCCAATCCCTTTAATGCCGGCAGTTATATCTTCCCATGTACTTCCTCTAAGAAACTTTTCTTCTTCAGCAGGCCGACCTGTTTTGTCAAAAGGAACAAAAACAAAATCTACTTGAAAGAGAAATGACCTACCTCCTAAGCTATATTCAAAAATCCCATTGATCTGTTCTTCTTTAATCTGTCTTTCTGTCAATTTGTTATGGCCTACAAATTTAACTGTAGGTGAAATTTGTCTGCCTCTCATGTCGTTTAAAAGCTGATAAAGAGTAGGTATTTTATCTTTGGGCACAAGAAGATCTACATCGCCTGTCTTTTTTTTGTGCTTGACATACTCATCATCATTAATTTGATTTCTGGGCGCAAATAAAAATTCTGATGAGCCCATAAACACATAGCCTGTATCTAAGATTTCATCTCTTACATCAGGCTGATATAGTTCTAAGTTAAAAGTATTTTTATGTTCGTCATCAATTTTTCTAATGGCGTCTTTTACGTCTTGAGTAAAATTAGCTCTAGAGACTTTTTCGTCAAATACAATAGGCTTTGCTTGAGCCGGCTGACCATTCCACACAACACTTTCAGCAGTGCCGTCTTTGCCGTAAATAACAGCAGTCGCATTTCCACCTTCAACCACTAAAGAATCTTTAGAAATAAATCTTTTCCAATCTGACAACAAGTCTTTCATCAACATTTAGCACTCCTGATCTGTAAATAGGATTTTGTTTTACTCATTACAGACTTTGTCATATTCTTCTTCAAGAAGATAAATTTCTTTCATAATCGCTCCGTACTCTCTTAACTTTCCGTTGCGCTGTAGTTCAACGGAAATTTTGTATTTTCTTTCTATTTCTGCTAAAATTTTCTTTTCGGGGTCCCTCCTAAAGAGAGACTTTAAAAACTCAATCATGCTAACTCCTTTTCTTTCTAGGAAGGTAAGGTCTTATTCCGTAAGCAAAAACTCTATAACCTACATTAACAACACCTCAATGGAATCAGAAAAAGCAATCCTCATACCTGTACCTGCAAGAGTCCAAAACACGCCGTTGCCTTCATCTTCAAGAATAATAGCAATATGCTCCTCTTGACCGGGACGGCTTTTTGGATCTTCCTTTATGCGGATCAGGTCGCCCACTTTCATTCTTCGTTCTCTTTCTCCCAAGCCCAATGTAGAGCACAGAATTCTTCGATCTGGTGCTCTTCTTTGGTCATTGGGTAAACCTTCTTCATCCAAGTCCGGATCTGCTTTTCTGTGATCTCAACAAGGGCGTCTCCACCCGTAATGTGAGGTTCAGCGAAACAATAGACTTTCATTGTTCATTCTCCTTATTACGATTTTTCAGAAACAACAGTAATAGTATTTTCTGTAATTTTATCAATTGAAAAATGAATTACTTCGTTTTCCGCCCTCTTCATCGAACTTTTAGTTGTAACAACATGTTCGAATAGGATTGCTCTAATATTCCATATATTTTCTTTATAGTCTTTGCTTTTGACAAATTGATATTCTGCTATAAGCTTCTTCATTCTTCGTTCTCCTTGAGCGGGCTGAGTATCCAACAGACAGAGCCACACGAATTAACATTTCTTCTTCTTCGCTGAGATTGATGTGCTTTTTGAAAATCTCTGTGGCATTTTCCATAAAAGTA
>Ga0209337_1003734_pt1 | contig 10687 bp, 16 predicted proteins | sample LinPmetageLP53_FD_184044 | JGI IMG/M metagenome (GOLD analysis project Ga0209337, IMG submission 184044) | Marine viral communities from the Pacific Ocean - LP-53 (SPAdes) (version 2) | ecosystem: Environmental > Aquatic > Marine > Oceanic | place: Pacific Ocean | collected 2010-02-08 | reverse complement strand
ATCTATCTAAATCTCTGTAATCAGATTTAAAAGGTAAAGCAGTTCTATTTTCAGTTGATAGTTTATTTAAGTTTGTATCTGGCTGGTTATCAATATCAGAACTATATACTCCAAACGTTCCTACTTTTTTTCCGTCTTTATTTATTCGTGTGTAACCTTTTTCTCCTTCTAATATTTGAAAGACGCTATCAACATCGTAACCTTTTTTAGCTAAAGGGTCTCTTTCTTTAGCATCAAAAATTTGTTGTAAAAATTTGTAGTTGCTTTCATCAGATAGAGGTTGTGGCCCACTGGCATCAGCTAATTGAATTGTTGGTCTTTCAAGTTTAGTCATTATGCTGCTGTTCTAGGCATATTTTGTCCTTTTACGTTTACTTTCCATTACCATACCACATCCATTAGCAACACCAACCGGGTTCTTAGAAGTTTTTCTTTTTTGTGATACAGATCCGCCTTTATTAAATTTTTTTATTCTTTGGCGATCTCTTACTTTATATCTGTCACTTCTATGTTCTGTTGCAGCAGAAGCTTCTGGTTCTGTATCAAAAACTTTAGCAAAAAATCTTTTTTGCTCTGGTGTCATAGGTTTATCTTTATTAACTGTTCTTTCATTAATCCAACCTTTACCTTTAGGATTTTCTATTGTTCTAGTTTCTTCGTGTGCCATTATGCTTGGCTTTTCCTAATAGCTGCTGCAGTTGGTGCACCTTTTGCACCTTTCTTACGCATTTTTTTACCCTTTTTTTTCTTTTGAGCAATATTATACCACAAGCCTTTTTTAGCCATCTTTCCAGATTTAGTTTTATGATATCCTTTTTTCATTACTTTTTCCCTTTTTTCTTTTTAGCGGCAGTAATAATATCACCTCTTGTTATTTTTTTAGGGTCTCCGTACATAGCAGCTAATTTTTTCTTTTTAACTTTTTTCTTTGTTGTGCCACCTTTTTTGTACATCATTCCGCCACCCATATATCCTTTAACTTTTTCCTTATCTTTCTTATTGTGATATCCCGGCATAGTTTTCTCCTTATGTTATGTATTAGATATTTCTAATACGCTTAGTATTGCGTGCAAGTCTCCTCCATTTTGAGCTTGCAGTTTTAAAATCTCCGATTCTTTTAATACAACCGGCGACGTAGAAAAAGAATAACTGTTAAACAGTTCTTCTGATGTTCCTTTTTGCACGTTTCTATTTGTCTCTAGTGTGTAACTAACACTGCTTGTATCAACAACGTGCGATGATACTTTACAATCATTTTCTTCATCTATGTTTGTTACACGAAGTGATTTAATAATAGCAGTTGTTTCACTAGGTACAGTGTATAATGTACTTAACTCATTTGTTGTTAGCACGGCTTTATAATTTGTATAGACGTTTGCCATTTATCCTAAAAACCATGAAACTGCTTCATCATCATTTCGCAGTGTTTCCGGCGTATATGTATTATTTAATACAAAAATCATTTGTTCTAATGTTTGTATTAGTTGTGACATTTGTTGTCTGTCATATTGTTCTGGTGCGTCTGGTAAACGTGGTGTTGTAATAAGTGCCATTAATATCTCCTTCCAAATAATGAACCTAAACCACCAAATCCGCTAAATCCAAAAGGACTAGAAAAAGGATTTTGATATTGTTGCTGTTGCTGAACTTGTTGCGGTTGTTGTTGAGTTTGTAATTGTTGATCTAAACCAGCAATACCTTTTTCCATACTATCTAATTTATTATTTACCGTTTCAAATTGTTTTCCAAAGCCGCCTATTTGTTCATTAAATCCGCCAAGAGCGTCTTGGTACCCGGTCATTTGTTCACCAAAGCCTGTCATTTGTTCACCAAAGCCGCCAAGTGTTTCTCCGTATCCACCAAGTTGTTCACCAAATCCCGTCATTTGTCCGGGGATATTCATAATGTTAGCTATACCACCAAGTCCTATTCCCCCAAAAAAAGGTTGCTGTATATGGGGTTGCTGTGGTTGTGGTGGAAAATATGGTCGCGGACCGGGACCCATTTGATCACTAAAGGGTATTTGAGGGTGTTTGGGAGTACTTTGCACAAATGGATTTTGTGTTAAAATTTGTTGTTGTGGGATCCCTCCTTGATTGCCAGTATTCTGTGGTGTTTGTGTAGATGGAAATCCTATTGATAAATCAGCGAGACCAGCCATTATCCGCCTCGCATTCCGTCTGGTTTCATATCCAGTCTAAGTGTTCCGTAGCGCCATTTATCATCAACGGCGTCGCTTGCTATTCTTACAGCAATTTGTCTTCCTCTAATTCGTGTATCTTGTTTCGTTGTACTTGTTGTTATATCAAATGACCCGTGAGTTGTTTGTGATCCTGCTGGATAGGGGCGTGTTTTTAATGTTACGTCCACCGTACCTGCTTGATTTTTAAAATCTGGAACAAACCTAGCAATCGACATAAACTGATCGCCGTCTTGTATATCAATGTCGCCCGATTCAATATGATTTGACATGGCAGCCCCGTCATCATTGACACCTGTTTCATGTAAATACACAAATGTACGTCCCGCTTTTATTCCGTTGATTGTTGATATGCTTGCTGTTGTATCGGTAGAATCAAATTCCGCTGCATAAGGAACAGGATAAACACCGCTATCCGCCCATGCACTTCTTGCTAATGTGCCAACATACCATAAGTTTTCTGCGTAGTTAAATGTAACCACTCTGTCAATTTGATCCGATCCATCAGATGGATAGAACCACATCACTTCATTAAAATCTGAATTTGCCGCACAAAAAACATCTTGTTTGGCATTTTGGTTAATGTCATCAAAAACATAATCTTGTACCGTGCACGGTATTTTTTTAACCGCACCATCGTACATAAAGAAAGATTCATCACTCATCCAGAATGATGTACCCGATACATCTATAGCAGAATGAATACCAACCGCTCCGCAATTCGAACCAATTTGTTTAAATCCAAAAGTAAAAGGTGCTCCAATAAATTGCATTTGATACAAGGCACTATCGGTCCATACCATTACCGCACCTCTTGATCGTACAGCCGTTTGAATTTGATTACCGTCTGTTAGTCGGTGTGAGCCTGCTGTGTTCGTTGCTGTGGGTGTCCATGTATTTGTTGTTTCTTGAGAAGACCAACGAATAAACATATTATCCTGTGTAGAATCTGTTCCTATTGTTGTCTCTGTTCCAAGACAAATAACATGCCGGTCATCACCCGATACCAACATAAATCGTGATTTTGTAGGTCCCGCCGATACGTTTGTTGTACTTGCTACATTGCTGGACAGTCCGCTTGACGTGTCCCAATAAAATAAGCCGCCATCAAATTGCAAGGCCAATACATCTTCGCCCCAGTTATCTAGTGCCCATTTTGCTGATTGTAATAGCACGCCCGATCCGCCTGTTAAGCCTTCACGCGTCGTGTTCCATGTGCTTGTACTCCATGTACCTGCACCCCAACCATAACCAAAAAGTGCAACGGCTGCGCCTGTATTTGTTTGATATGTCGCTGTCGCTGTTCCGGTGGTCGCGGACGAAGAAGCGTTTGCTGGCGCTTCAATTGTATACGTACTCGAACTTGGTACAGTTAATATTTCGAACTCACCTTGTAAGTTAGCTTGTGTTAATCCACCGACTGCACCACTGACGCTCGATACCGTAACAAAGTCACCGATCAACGCTCCGTGGTCCGCGTCTGTTACCGTAACGGTTGCTGAACCGCTCGTTGTTGCAAATTGTGTTATGCTTCCTGTCGCGCGCGTAGGCGTGATATCCGCATAAGTACTTTCTGAATAAGCGTAGAGTTTTTTGTTTGTGCCGTAGATAGCGTACTTAACGCCGTCTAAATCAGACCATGTGAGCACGGCTCGTGTTGCGCCGACGAGAGCGTCACTTGTTACTTTTGCCCAACCACCAATTTTTTCCGGTAAGCCATAACGAAAACGAACATTATCACAGTCCACCCATTTTCCTTCAGCACCATATTCGGTATTTTGCTTATCTATACCCGGCGCTATTTGCAGTTTCGTTAACGGCATGTAAACTCCTATATTGCTGAAGCGTAAACTCTAATCCACCCATCAGTTCCATTAATATTAACTAGAATAGCTCCAGTTTTTGCTGCTGCTTCTGCTGTAGAAGAAGATAAACTAGCCGTACTACCGGCCGCGCTTGTTCCTTCAAAATAAATAAATTCTTGATCAACATCATCTTGGTCTAAAGATAAGCATGCAATGGCTGCAGTTGTGCTTGATTGATTAATTTCCACCATTGCGTCTGCTGGATCTTGACAGCCAAATGCAACTTTATCAGCAGAGCCATCAATAAAGAAAGCATCATCTAATCCGTTTGTTTCACATCTAAAATCTAAAGAAGCAGAACTATCATTCCATGTAAATCCGCCACCATCTAAATCGACAGCACCCGATATTTTTGCTGTACCTACTACATCAAGTGTTTTAGAAGGAGAAGCATTATTAATTCCAATCCTGTCATTACCTCCATCAACAAAAAACATATTAGCAGCGCCATTTGATTCAATTCTAAAGTCTAGGTCTGCTGATGCTTCATTAAAAGTAAAAGCACCACCATCAAAATTAACGGCTCCGGCAACATCTAGTGTTCCGTTAGCCGTGATATTTCCTGCGTCATCCAGAACATCGAACATTGTCGATCCGTCTGTGTACAGCAGGTGTTTTGATGCTGCAACTAAGTTTGTCGCTGTACCACTTGCTGGTTTAAATCCTAAAGTATACGTTCCCATCGTTGCCGCATTATCGACAATGTACCAGTTCTCTACTGCTTCACACTGCATGGTTGTATTACCTGTTAGTGTGCCTGTTAGTTTTATAATGGCATTACTTGTTTCATCTGCTGTTGTGCCATCTGTTGCGCTTAAAGAATCTGTTGTACTTGCAATTGCTACAGATACGTATCCCTTGACCGCTGATTCTAGTTTTTGTAAATTGTTATTTGTTATTGTACCCCATGTTCCCGAATTCTCTCCACTGGCTTGGAGTTCGAGATTGAGAGTACTTGAATATGTTGATGCCATTTATATCTCCTATGCCACGTCGTCTATTAAAGCAGCAACGATTGCATTTGCTGTTGCATCGCCTGCGTCTGCTACATCAGAAGATATAGCGTGAATATTTGCAACTGTTACATTTGGTAAACGCCCAAACCATGATTGTGATGGTCCAATAAAAATACCATCCGCTAAATCATTCGCTGCTGTGCCTCCATCCAAACAAATAACAATACCATCTGCCGTGCTTGTGTTCTTAATAAATAAAAATTTTACTTTATCACTTGTACTTACCGCTGTCATATCTGTATCTTGGTCAACGGCAGTATAATCAATAAAGCGACCTGCGATTAAATCCGCACTGGTTGTTGTAATAGCTGTTAGTTTATAATACCATTTATCGTTTGCATCATCTGGTGATACTGTCATGGATCCACTAATAGATTTAGAAATCTCATCTGGTAAAATTGTTGCTGTTAAATTTATTGTTGCGTCATCTGCCATATATTAGTCCGTTGATCCCGGATCAACCGGTTTCCATGTTGCTGATTGTGAATCATCTACTTCGTTCCATAAGAAAAAGTCTGGTGATCCTACAGAAAATGAAATTAAGTTTTGGAATGCTTCTCCAAATGCCGTTTCATCGCCAATACTAAATGTTACCGCTGATCCGTCCGGTGATATATTCGCTCCGCCTGTAACCGTTTCCGATCCTGTGCTAAAGGTCATACCAAATCCCGTTTCCGCGAACTCTATATTATGTACCGCGTCCAGCCTTGCATCTTGAAAGGCTTGTTCGGAGAATGTTGTGTGTCCTAGTAGCATTTATAAATTAACCTTTTGGATTATCATCTTTAACTGCTTTAATTGATTTTGCCCACTCACCTGTAGCATCTAATTTTCCTGCCAATATATCTTTATATAATAAATCTAATTGGTCACCAATACTTGCATAAGCTTTTCCTCTTTTTAATCTATATGATTTATTATTTGCATCCCAAGTATCCTGCATTGCTTTTAATCCATTATTACAATCAGATTCAGAAGGTTTTGCTCCGCCATCATAAATTACTAAATTTGAATAAATTTTATTTTTAGAATCAGACCAACCAAACCATTGTCCAGTTCTAACTGTAGTTAAATAATCTTCTATATGTGTTGCTCTACTCATTATGCCGCATCTCCTAATCTAATAAAATTAACTCCAGTATTACTTGTAGAAGAATAATTTAAATGTGTTGTACTGTCATTGGCTGTTCCAACTTTAAATCTTACTTTAACAGTGCCACCTCCAGAAACAGCAGAAACATCTAATATGTATGCTTGAGTTGTGCCTGCGTAAGCAGTTGTGCCTGCTGAGTTATTAATAGATGTAGAACATTCTGAACCACTAGACCAACTACTTCCATTATCTGCACTTACTTGTATTTGTGCGTTTATAAATGCATCATCACCGCCACTAGCTAATTGATGTGTCATTTGAAAAGTTATTAAATAAATTCCAATTCTATCGAAAGAAAAAACTCCACTGCTTTCAGAAATTACTCCACCACCAATTGTTCCGGGTTTATCTGTATCATTAATTTCCCAATTAGAAGCAATAGGGTCTGCGTCTCCAGTAAAACTAGTATTTACTCTCCAGTTTTCTGCAACAGAAATTGGAGTACCAATATAAGTTTTAATTCTTGACATATCACATCTTCTGTTTGTTCCTCCGCCGCCATCATCTACAATAATTTCATCAGCATCAACTAAAGCCGCTCCAATGTCAGTACCCCCATCAATGTCCAAGTCTGCTAGTGCTAAACTTCCATCCGGAAAAACTGGAGTGGCTTGAAATGTTGCCACGCCACTAACATTTAGTGTTCCGTTTAAATCTACAGCCGTAGCCGTTAAATCAATTTCATCTGTTGCTCCTAGTGATAATACTGCATTACTAGAACCTTGTATAAATTGACTAGCATCATTGAAACAAATTTTATTAGTCGAATTAAGTGTTAGACCTGTTCCGTCAGTGTGTGTTAAAGTAGTATCACCATCAGCACCAAATTTAAGAACTGCACTATCTGACCCTAAAGACAGATTATCAGCAATAGTAACTGTGTCATGTCCTAAAGTTATTGCATCCACATTCGATGTAATCGTTCCTGCTACTATCTGTGCATAATGCGAGTCGTCTGCATCATAAAGCTTGAGTCCGCCAGTCGCATTTACTCTGATCTCTGCCATTTATTCTCCTCTATTTTTTATCTGCAATCAATTTAGCTTTCCAAGCATCTTTAACTGCTTGTGTCCAATAAACACCGCAAACTTGTTGAACTTGTGCATCTTGACCAGAAATATCAGTATCAACAAATGCATTATCATTTCCTTCATCTATGTTACCACAACATAATGTATTACGGTGGTATGTACGAGACAGTTGCTTACCATCTTCTTTAATTACAGTATCGGTACGCACTTGAATGTGTTTATAATCACCAACAACTTCTAATGCTCCAATTACTGTTTCCTTAGTTATAGCCATTTTTTAATCTCCTTTAGTTTTTGTTAAGTCGCCGCTATGTATGTTATTGAAAAATAAGCAAGATTTCTAGGATTACTTGATGAATCTTGTAAATCATCAAATCGAGTATCAATTCTATATTTATCTACTGCATCTCTGTAACTTAGATACAAATAAGTTTGATTATTTACTGCACTAACAACAGAAGGTTGGTCGCCATCTTCAGCCCATTGATAAGATGAGTTCCATGTATCAAAACACCCAGTAGGTCTCATATTTTCTCCCGATGTGTCATCATCAACAGTAAACGGTAAACCTTCTATTCGTACAGGATTTCCTGCTGTGCCTCCACTCATAGCTCCACCTGTAGAAGTAGACCCTTGAACAGTGACAAGACTTCCAATTTTCCTGTATGCACCACCAGTTGTACTACCATTGGTAATAGTTGCACCTGTTGATGCATATACAGGTGTCCAAGTGCCTTCCTCATAGTCATCAAGGGTATTTGCATTTGTAGTTGATACTTGTGTGGCAGGGAAAACTATTTGCCCACCTGTAATTGTCGCTGTACCTGTAACTGTTAAATTATCTGCAACCGTTGTCTCAGAAGTCGTATGTCCAATAGTTACAGCAATACCACTTGTTTCTGTTGCTACCTTTAAAGCACCAACAGCATTGGTAATATAAGAATTAGTTCCATCATGGTATAAAGTTAAATCTTGTGCATCTCCAATTTTTATTGGAGTAGAATCTGTTAATAATAATGAATCTGCTGACTCATCCCATAATAGAAAACTTCCTGCCGTTGCTCCGAACAGTTTTACATCATGTCCTGTGTCGTCAACTCCAACGGTTAATGTTCCTCTTTGAACAACACCGTCAGCCGATTCGTCCCACAGCCAATATCTACTAGCGGTAGCACCAAAGAATTTTACATCTTTTCCTGTGTCATCAACTCCAACCGTTACTGTGCCACTGAATGTTGTATTAGCATTTTCATCTATGGCAATTGCCGTTGTCGTTCCCAAAGTAGAGCCAACACCGATGACTAAGTCATCAGCAGTGTCATCTAATCCAATATGAAAATCCTGTGCATTACCGTCAAAGAGCAAGGTAGCATCTTCCGCTCCTGCGTCACCAATGGTAAATGTTGGCGTAGTTCCAATTAAAGAAACGTCACCACTAATTCCACCATCCTTGATTAAAAGACCGTCAATGGTAACTCCACCTGCGGATGTTTTTTCCGATATGGTATCTACTTTAATTTCGCTAGCCATTATTTTTTATCCTCTCCGTTTGATAGATTCTTCTTCAACACTTCTGAGTAGTGTGCAGATAGTATCTTGTTTTTTTCCAACCTATGCATTAGGTCAGTTTTTTCGTTAAGTAATACTTGGACATTGTTAAAGGCAACCTTTGCCTTGCCGTCCAGTTTTGCTTCATCGTATTCTTTTTTATCTATTGTGAACATTATTTATCCTATGCGTCCGCTACTGAACTTAATTTACCATTAGATTTTAAATCTGCATATGCCAACTTAAATGGATTATCACTTGTTGTTGGGTCATAATCTATTTTAAAATGGTCTACCTCTGGACACCTTATATGTTTACCTAATCTATCTACATGATCTCTAGCTTCTTTATTCTGATAAATATGAACATCATAAATAAGTTTAAACCCTATTTCATTTCCGTCTTTATCTAAACCATTAAATTTTTTAACGTAGGCTGTAGGTACGATGATATAGCAACTTGCTTTTGATACTCCGTTGCCTAAATCTACTGTTGCTGTTATTGCCATAATATCCTCCTATTGCAATCGTTTAACTTCGTGTTTATCTAGAATGGCATTGGCTTTTTCTTCGCCTACTGCCTCTTTTGCTAAATCATAAACAGCTTCTAGTAACCGCTCATGTTTTTCATACTGTTGCCAGATGGCACCATTGTGTAATCTTTGTAGTCCTGTTACATTAACAAAACTATTAGGCGTTCCATCTTTTTCTCGACCAACTAGTTGCAAATTAGCAAGATTTTCGTGATTATATGCCACAAACTTATCAAATTTAGATTCTATTACTCCTTTACCATGTGATAAATCCAAAGCACGAACAAGTTGGGCATCCTCATAATTATCAAAAGTTGTTGATGAACTATCTGCATGAAAATCTCCTTCAGCATCAAAATAAAATCTAGTAGTATCTTTATTTCTAATAGCCACAATATTTTCATTTGTACCAAGGACAGCCGTTCCAGTTCCACTTCGGCAAAATCCTCTTATGACTACTGCCCCACCACCTGCACTATCTTTAGAAGTAGAACCAGTTGTAGTACCATGTTTACCTGCTAATGTTAAACCGGGGTCTGTATCCTCGCTAATTCCTTCAAACCAAGTACCACCCGCTGTTGCAACACCTTTCTGGATAAAACCATAAGTATCCGCTTCAGCATCGTCTGTAATACCGTGTGCTATGTCAGATGATTTAAAAGACATAATTTTAGTATCTAAAGCCTGTTGCCCTATACAAACAACAGCGTCACCTGCTGATTCTCTTATATTAAATTCATCCGTTCCCGCTTCCACAAATACCATATGTGTTTGATTTGAAGTTTCTGTTCTAAAATCTAAATCATTACCACTTTCATTAAATATAAATCCACTTGCTCCAAGAGTTAAAACTGGTGTAGTATTATTAAATCTAAAAAAGAAATCTTCATCAGAATTATACATGGACAACTGAACTCCTACACCATCACCGGCATCTTCTATAGTGCTTACTAAATCTCCATCATTTCTATACAAATAAGCATAACTTCCAGTAGTAGTAAGCGTATCCATTTTAAATATTGATTTTGCTAATATTAAATCATCAGCCGATTCATCCCAAAAGAATTTTGCTCCTGCTGCTGCACCATAAAATATTACATCATGTCCAGTATCATTAACACCAACTGTAAATGTTGCATCTAATTGAACAGCACCATCAATATCAACAGCATCTAAATTTGTTGTTCCATCAATATCCGCATTACCGGATATATCCAATGTTGCAGCATCAAGTTCACCAGAGATAGTTAAATTTCGTTGACCTGTTGTATCTATATTTGCATCAGTAGTAACCACTTTAGAAGCGATTGCTGTACCTGCGGTTAAACCATCTAATAGTTCT
>Ga0209337_1003731_pt1 | contig 10691 bp, 5 predicted proteins | sample LinPmetageLP53_FD_184044 | JGI IMG/M metagenome (GOLD analysis project Ga0209337, IMG submission 184044) | Marine viral communities from the Pacific Ocean - LP-53 (SPAdes) (version 2) | ecosystem: Environmental > Aquatic > Marine > Oceanic | place: Pacific Ocean | collected 2010-02-08 | reverse complement strand
AAAGAACTTCAGGCCCACTAAATCAGGGGCTGGGATGACAGAAAAGGGTGTAAAAGCCTATCGAAAAGCTAATCCGGGTAGTAAACTACAGACGGCAGTAACAGAAAAGAAACCAACAGGCAAGAGGGCTAAAAGAAGAAAGTCCTTTTGTGCGAGATCAGCAGGTCAAATGAAGAAGTTTCCAAAGGCTGCAAAGAATCCAAACTCTAGACTACGGCAGGCCCGTAGAAGATGGAAGTGTTAAATGGCTAATGAAAGCGGCGGGATAGGAAACCTCGATTACTTAGGCGATCCTCGCGGAGAAAATAAACAATTTTTTCCTGATAAAAATATTGGCCCTACATATAAAGAGGCTGTTAAATTTTTAACGAAAGAACGATCAGACGGACTTTCCTTTAATGAATCTGCAGCAAATTCTTTAGTAATAGCTCTTGGTGTTGGACCTATATTAAAGCTTTCTGAATTAACGCAAAGAGGTGCTAGTGGAACGGCTCAAGCCTTTAAAGATATGGGTTCATTTATTCAAGATCCTTCTGGCGCAACAATTAATGGGGTTAAATCTTTAATTAATGCTGCCGTAAAAGGTTGGAATAAAGTCAACCCCGTTAATAAAATTGACATTAAAGTTGATGCTAAAGGAAATTTTTTCCCCAAAGGCGATACTAATTCTCCTGGCTCTTCTGATATAGAAACTATCAATCAAGAAGTTTTAGAGGCAGGAGTAGATGGCCTTCTTTCCCCAACGGATCGGGATGTGCTAGATACTCTTTCCCCAGAGGATCGTGCTCAGTACATAAAGGATATAAAATCTGGAAAACGTGTAGATGTGCCGTTTGACAAAAATCAAAAAACCCCTGGCCAATCCTCCGATACCAACCAAGCAGGTGGAGAAAAAGAAAAAGTAGGCGGATTAAAAGGCATTGCAAACTTTCTAGTACCAGGGACTAGGTTTGATCCTTTTAAAGGAGGCAGTAGTGAATCTTCTCAAACTTCTAAAGGAATAGGAGATCTGCTTACAGGTATAGGTCTTGATGGAAATCAAACAGTGGTTAATCCAGATGGCTCAACTGCTACTAGAGCAGAGGTACAAGCTGCTATAACTAAAGGCCAAGATCGAGGCAAATTAACCAAGTTAGGAATAGCGGCTGGCGAAAAGCTTCTTAACAGATTTGACAAAGATGGGGATGGAAAAGTACAAGGTCCTGAAGAAATGGCTGCTTATTATGACGCTCTCGATAAAGAAGCGGCTATGGACTTGGGGCCAAATAGTGCGCCCGGCACAGGCGGTATCTTCCCTAACATGGGAGCAAATCGCCAAGAGTATGGCGGTGGTAACTACGGCCCATCATCTGGCTTTGACAACATGTCTAATTACTTTTGGCCTATGGCTTTAAATGATGCAGTAAAAAGAGGAGAAGATGTGAGTAGTTCAGAAGGAATCAAGACCGTCTTCGATCAAACTTTTCCAGGCGGCGACTACAACAGGTTTAAATATTCTAGCGGCCCAGGCGCTCTTGCATATTTTGGTTTAGATTCTCTTGGCATGGATGGCAAGCCGCCAAAAAGTATTCCTGATGCTGAAATTAAAGACAAGGATGGAAATGTTGTCGATAGCAAAGATTGGTATACCTACGACCCAGATACTGGAGAAGGTCTTTTTACCGAAGAAGGGATTGTTAAATTCAAAGCAGCTAACCCAGGTGTAACGCCGCCAGTTGGTGTAAAAAGCTCTATCTCCCCAGGGGGCGGAGGGCCTGATCCTTCAGGGGGCGGAGGGCCTGATCCTTCAGGGCAGCGTTTTGGCGGCGACATGGGTCAAGGCCCAAGCAGAGGAGCGACTGACTTAGAGAAAGCTTCAAAAGACGCAAGTCTTCAAGTGATGAACGACAAAACTAATTTTATGAAATTTGCGCCTAGCCCATTACAGCAGATGGATAGTCGTTACTACAACAGCAAATCATTTGTTCCCGAAGGAGAGCAAAGAAATTTTAACACTCAATATAGAAGTATACCGGGTCAACAGTATGCTAATTATAATGTTGTTAAAGATAGAGAGAAGCCATTCTTTGCGGAAGGAGGATTATCTTCTCTTCACCCTAGGATGAACGGCCAGATTTCTGGGCCAGGCACAGAAAAATCAGACGATATACCAGCCATGCTTTCTGATGGAGAGTTTGTTGTTAACGCAGCAGCCGTCAGAGGTATTGGTAATTTAATGGGTAAGAAAAAACCTAAGAACAAAGTAGATCAAAGACGCGAAGGAGCAAGAATAATGTATGCCCTCCAGAAAGCAGGCGAAAAAGCAACGAGGATGAGCTAATGAGTGGAGAAACGGTAACAAACACTCAACAATACATTGAGCCAACTGCAACTCAAAGTTTTTCTGATCCGTCTGTAGAGCTTCAGGCAAGACAAATGCTAGGGTCTTACTTTGGTCCTGGCGGAATAATGGGCCAAGCGCAGCCAATACCTATGCAACAGGTCGCAGGTCTTTCTGGCATGGAGCAGCAAGCCAGAAATGCGGCGGGTGGGCTAGGAGGTTTTGCACCACAGCTAAATCAAGCCCAACAGTATTACCAGCAGAGCGCGATGGGCTACAACCCTCAGATGGCTCAGTCTTTTATGAACCCTTATCAGAACGCTGTTATTGACCCTCAGATGCAGGCAATACAAAGGCAAGGTGATACGCAAAGAAGAGACGCTAGAGCACAGCAAGTTACTGCAGGCGCGTTTGGAGGATCAAGAGGCGCGGTACAGGAAGCTGAGATAAGAAGAGGCGTTGGTGATAGACAGGCTCAGGTTGGGTCAGACCTAGCTTACAAGGGCTACAATGATGCGATAAACAACTCTATGTCTGGCTTTAATACCATGCAAGCTAATAGAGCGGGTGCTGCCCAAGGCATTGCTGGGTTAGGTCAGCAAGGCTTTGATATGCTTTCTAACCAGATCGGTACGTTGAATCAACTTGGCGGTCAAGGGAGAGGCATTCAAGATAGGGCGCTTGGTTATCAATATGATGCAGCTACTCAACTAGCTGATGAGCCTTACATGAGATTTCAAAGAGGCACACAAACGCTTGGCGGTCTTTCTCAATTCTTGCCTAATTACCAAGCTGGTTATGGTTCTGGACAAGGAAGTATCGACCGATTTGAAAAAAGAACTAACTCAGACAGAGCTAGAGATATTATTGACGGTATAGATAAAGTAAAAGAGTGGTGGGAGTAATAATGAATAACAATATCTATAGTAGGCCAATGTTTCAGAACCCACAGCAACGTGCTGGCGGCGGCATCATGGCTGGCGTTGCTCCAATCCAGATGAATAATGGTGGCGATCCGGGGATGGGAGAAATGATTTGGGATGAGGTTTCAAAACCAACTTTTTGGTTTGATCGTAACGACCCTATAGATCAGGCTTCCTTAGCCTTAGCTCTTGTGCCAGGTGTAAATTTTATTGCAAGACTAACTGCTATGGGGTTGAAGGGAGCAAAACTATATAAACAAATAAACAAAATAGAAAAGTTTAGGGACGCTACAAACAAAGCTGCCGCTATTTCTGGCACTACATCTGCCGCTCTTCAAGCTGGTGATTTTGGTTACGATATTAAAGACGAAGTAGGTGCTCTTGCAGAAGTGGTTCCTGAGTGGGCAGAGGCAGAATATAATAATTTTAGAACCAAAGCTCCTCCTCCCACAGTCTATGATCAAACCGTCCCTAGTTATGGGGATGCTTACATAGATGATATTGAGAGCGCAGCGTCAGGTAATTTTACTAGCTCACCTCAGTATGATGAAGGTGGCATTTCTAGTTTAGTCCCTGATCAAAACGCCGTAAGTGGGGGCATTTCTGATGTAGCAAGAAGTATTGCAGAAGCAAGAAAAATAAAATCTTCTACATTTAAAAGAGGTGATAAAGATTTAGCTGCTGTAACCGCAGAAGATTTAGAAGAGTCAGGGTTTGATTCTTTAAAAGATTATCTTAACAACATGGAGTTTAATTTAGACTCAGGCAGGTATGAGCCTGAAGGTATGGCTAACGGTGGCATCATGAGGTTAAAAGATGGCAGCGATGAAGAAGGCGTGGTAGCAGAAGAATTTGTAGATGAGTATCAAGATTTTTTTGATGCTTATGAAAATTTAGATCCAGAAAAATTTATGAATCTTATTGATGAGGACCCAGAAAAAGCTCAAGTATATATTGATGATTATCAAAAGAAGTTACAATTTAAAGAAGATCGGAGAAGCAGGGACGCAAGAAATCCTATTGCATACCCGCCAGCAATAGTTGGCGATATACTCAATTATATTCCAGAAAAAGCGACAGAACTTTACCGTGATTTTAGGTATGGCGACAGAGGAAGGGCTATGGGACTTTCAGAGCCATTTGATGAAAGACCAACTGGAGAAGAATGGTATGGTATAGACGTAGAAGATCCTACTTTCTACGAAGAGTTAACCACCCCAAGGAACACAAAAGGGCCATCCATAGCAGACATATTAGGATCTAGGCCAACACCACCAGAGCCACTGGCACAAGAAGATACATCAGAAGAAACTGAAATTATTGATAAACCTATACAAGAAGAGAAAGAAGAAAGACCTGGGTTTATAGAGTCAGCCTATGGGGCTCTTAAATCATTTTATGATGTGGGAGATACAGACCTTGAGAAAAGAGCTTCTCGCGCAGCGCGTGGAAGAAGAAAGTACGGAACAAGTTACCAGCAAGCTTACAACGATGAGCTTTTAAAGCTGCAATTAGGTGAGGCAAAAGTTAAAGAGTATGAGTCTGTTTCAAATTCGCGTGAAAGAAGTGAGCTTCAACAAGGCATGGAGTATATTGCCGAGCAGTTTCCAAAGTATAAAGATGACCCTGGCATGTTATTCTCTCTTTTCAGGAGCCTTAAAAGTAACTCAGGCACTCTCACAGAGCAGGATGTAGAAAAAAATTATCAAGCGATTCTGAAAGTACTTATTGAAGACAAAGATGGCGAACAGACCGCAACGTGGGAGGCCGCACGAAAATTAGATTCTAGTACGGAGGATAACTTTGATGAATGGGCTATGAACCGGGCTGCTTCATTATCGGGCAAAACATTAAACGAAACTTCCGCGCCTTCTGTCCCTAGTAGTTGGGGAGAAGCTGAAATAGTTGAAGGCACTTAGAAAATGCCGTTATACAAAATAAAATCCCCAGAAGGTGTTACCTATCAGATAGAAGGGCCAGATGGAGCTTCACAAGAAGATGTAATAGCTGCAGTTCAATCTCAGATTGCTAGAGACAACCCACTTCCAGAAATAGATAGGACTCAAGAAGCCGTTAAGTTAGGAGAAGAAGATATCTCTACCTTTGGCGATATTCTTAAAGCACCTGTTGCTGGTATTGTAAACGCTGTTTCTGGAGCGGTATCTTTACCTCTTGAGCTTATAGATTACGCCAGTAGAGATGCAGATGATGTTGGGCCAGGTCTTGCAGAAACAAGCAGAGACATCTTTGAATCCATCACTCCCACCACAAGGACCGGCGCTGGCAATGCTGTTAAATTTATAACTCAGTTTATTGCGCCTGGCACATTAGCAGCTAAATTAGCGGCGGCAAAAAACCTTGGCAAATTAGGTCAAGCTGGAGCATTTGCGACTGCTGATATCGTAGCTACCACTCCTGATGTAGAAACGCTAGGAGATTTTTTTGAGACAGGACCAACTCAGAGAATAGATACTGAAGATCTTTTAGGATCTGAACTTGCAGCAGCCAACTTAGCCAACAGATTTAAGGTAGCGGCAGAAGGAACAGCGTTGCTCCTTGGTGGCCCAGCGTTAATTAAGACTGTGGCTAAAGGTGTAGGCCCAGTGGTGGATGAGATAGCTAAGACAGGCCCAGTTAGAGCAGCCGCTGAAGGTATAAGAGCAAACCTTTTAGACAATGTCGGGCCTATGGCTTCTCTAGAAAACCCTACGTTCTTATCTAAAAACATAAGAAACGCAAGAAATAGAATAAGGGAGTCAAAGGCGGGGAAGTATATTGGAAGAAGAGTCTCTTATAAGGGAGATCTTCCAGATGATAATGTTCAAAATCTAAGACACTTAAAGATTCAAAGTATTTCTGCAAATGATAAGCAAGCCAGAAGATCAATCGAAGAATTAAATCAAGGGCTTGAAACGCTTAATAAAAATGGGTTACTTAACGATGGCGATCAAGCTAATTTGCTAGACTCGCTAAACGATTATGTTTTTGCAAGCGGCAAGCCAGGATCTTCTAGAGAGACTGTCAGAGTCAACGGTGAAAAAGCTTTAAAAGAAGCAGATCAATTATTTAAACAAGTTGATAACAGAAAGTTAAAGAATAAAATTTACGGAACTAAGAATTTGTTTGGAAAAGACAAAGGTCTTAGCTTGTTTGAATCTGCTCAAAAATTAAGAACTGATATAAGCAGTCTTTCTGAGAACGTCATGAAAGGTCTTGACGATGGATTAGATCCAAAAATAAAAGAAGGTTTAGAGAAGGTTATAGGCGATAACATGAAGTTCTATGGCCGCACTGTATACAGGGCTGGGCGCGATAAAAACTTTGACCCAATGAATATAAAAAGCAGTTCAGGCGTAGTTGATAAAGTAAAAGAAGCAAAATATGATGCTGCTGTAGAAACTATTCTTAAAAACACTAAAGCTGTTAATGAAGAAGAAGCTGTAGATATATTAAATCAAATATATAACAAGGTCGCTAGGGATGGGAGTTTTTCTAACTCCAACATGAAGCCTAAAGACATGTTTGATAACACCACTCTACAAGGAATAAAAGATGGCATCTTAAAAGAAAAATCTTTAGATAATATGCCTGCTGTTAGAGATTTTTTAGGTGAGTATTCATCTGCTAAAAACATATACGGAGTAGTTGGAAGAACAAGGCAAAAAGATGGCTCTTTTAAATCTGGATATGGAAAAATTAGAGAGCAAACTATTGATGAGCAAAAAGTAGGATTTCAATTTAAAGTCTCTGAAACTGTTAGCAAGATGAGCAATCTTATTGAACAAACAAATTATTACAAAAATCTTAAAGCTTATAACGATGATCTTATTAAACAAGGCAATGGTAAGCAGTTTCTCTTTGATAAAAGACCTAACATTAAGCTTGGAAAGTTTGAGCAAATTGGAAAGTTTAAAAAAAATAAAGACGGAACTTTAAGTAACGTACCTACAAATGACAGCCTAATGCAGTATGGAGCTCTTGCAGGAAAGTTTGTTAGCTCAGAAAACATTAGAGCTTTTACTGACATACCTAGCTACACCAATCTTGCTGAAGTAAACAAGCTTTACGCAACCTTTCTTGGAATGAAAGGCATGTCGCAGATAGCTAAGACTGTCTATAGCCCCATCACTCAAATAAGAAATGCCACCACGGCTGCGTTGTTTGCTATTAAAAATGGCAACTTTGGAAACGGAGAAGACTTAGTTAATTCTGCTCAAGTTGTTTTTCAAAACATTAATGACAACATAGCCTTCTCAAGAAAAGCTGCTGAGTTTAAAGCAAGTGGAAAATCTATTGCAAACAAGAAAGATGTTACAGATTACTATGATGACATGGTTAAAAGAGGAATTGTAAATACTAATTCAAAGGTCGGAGAATTTGAAGACCTTATGGGTGATGCGTCACAGTTTGGAATGCAATCAAATTTTTCATTGTTTGGTAAAAAAATTAACCCTTTAGAAATTGCAAGAAATACTCAGAACAGATTTGCTGGAAAGCTTTATCAAGGATCTGATGACATTTGGAAAATATACAGTTACGAGATGGAGCTTGGCAGACTAAAGTCAGCATTAAAAAACAGCATGAAACCTGGCAATGTCACTAAATTTAATATGAAAGCTTATGACGTTGAGAACATATTAAAATATGGAGATGGCCCAGTTGATTTAAAAAAAATATCTGCTTTACCTCCAGAGACTGTAATAAAAAATGGAAAGGAAGAGATAATAACAGGAGAAATGAAAGCATTAGAGTTTCTAAAAAAAGAATCTGCATCAATCGTTAAAGATACTGTTCCTAATTATTCTAGAGTTCCTGAATTTATTAAGCGTCTTAGGCAAGCGCCGTTTGGTAATTTCATTGCCTTCCCTGCAGAGGTAATCAGAACAAGCGGTAACATATATGGCAGGGCCATTAGAGATTTATCTAGCGAGTCACCAGAGATAAGAGCTATTGGTATGAGGCGCTTGATGGGCGCGATGACTGTTGATGCCGTGCTTCCAGCAAGTTTAGTAACTGCCGGGTTAACTTTAACTGGGACAACTCAAGAACAACTAGATGCATACAGAAGATCTGTAGCTGCTGACTACGACAAAAACTCTGTATTAATTCCCATGTCTGAGGAGAATGGAAAGCTAAGGGAGATTTATAATTTCTCTTATACTAATCCATACGACTATCTAACTAGGCCAGCAAGAGCAGTTTATAACGCAGTCAACAACGGAATTAAATCTGAAAAAGAATTAACTTCAATAATGTACGATGCGTCAATAGAGTCTGGGATGGAATTTATTGCTCCATTTGCTAGTGAATCAATCATTACTGAAAAAGCCACTGACCTTACAAGAAATCAAACAAGATATGGAAGAAATATTTGGCTTGATAGTGACCCTTTAGGTTTAAGAATTTCAAAAGGGTTTGCTCATTTTGCCGGTGGATTAATGCCGGGTATTTCACCTGTCAAATTAAGGGGGGCCACTGGCGGTCAAGATATTCAACTAGGTAACCTTAGCTTAGGCGCTGACATAGGAGACTTTCCTAAAGCAATAGGGCTGGCTTTTGGCATGGACCCATCTCGCGCTGTTAATCGACAAGGGACTAGGATAGATGCTGCTGGTGAATTTGCAGAAGCTTTAACTGGATTGAAGTCGATCAAGCCACAAGTTGAGCAGTCTTTGATGTACAACGGATACGCTGCTGGAAAATTGGTAAGAGAAGCTTCTTCAATATTTAACAGGCCAGCAAAATCTAGAGGAGGGGTAAGCTCAGAGGATCTTACTAGAGCATATATTATTTCTAACGAGCAAAGGTTTAAAGGTCTAAGAGAATTGTATGTAGCAATTGACGATGCTAGAACTTTAGGTCTTTCAGAACGTGAAATAATAAAAGCTTTGAAAAAAGCAAAGACTTCAAATATAAGCATGCTTATGTCAGGAAAGTTTAAGCCATTCTTCCCATCCTCTGAAACAATATCTATCTCAAGAAGAGAAGAAAGAAACAAAATGTCTAACCCGTTTAGCTTTTCAGATTTAAGACCATCGTATAGAGAGAGTCGAGGAAAAAGATTTTTGCCTGGAGAATATGATGAAAGAATGGATCGTATGAAAAAAGAAATAGCTGCTCAGTCTCAACAAGCACAGCAGCCTGAACCACCGCAGCTAGAAATACCAGAAGCAGCAGAGCCAATAACAAATACAAGTGCTGGTGTAAGCGCATTACGTCAGGCAGAGTTAAATAAACTACTAGGAATCTAATTGATCCCTCAACGTAAGCGTAAGAGTAAGTACTTTGCAAAGAAGGTTGAGTACGATGGCATCGTCTTTGACTCTAAGCTTGAGGGTGCCAGGTACAAAATCCTAAAGGGAATGCAGGACCAGGGCTACATCTCTGACCTTGAGGTACAGGTGCCATACGAGTGCGTTGTAGAAGGCAAGAAGGTCTGCAAATATATATCTGACTTCAGGTATAGGTGCGGGGAAGATGAGGTTGTAGAGGACACCAAGGGGATTATAACGGCTGTGTTCTCATTGAAGAAGAAACTGGTCGAAGCCCTGTATCCAGGGCTCGTTATCCAGATCATCATCGATCCAAGAGAGTTGCCTAGATCGGAATATTATCCTCATCCATAACCTGTCTCGTCTTGAAGCCATCGAACTCCCCGTCAAAGAAGTTCCTTAGCTTCTCCAGATCAGATATCCCTTCAAACATATAGTCTATCTTGGATAGCTCACGCATCTCAGGGCTGCTGAAGTGCTTATCTCCTAGCTTATCTGCTGTTACATTGTAGAAAGTAAAGATCCCTGAGCGGTAAGCCATGACATCCTCAGTGCATTCCTCCTCAAGCAACTCAGCCTTGACTAGGTTATGGTTCCATAGATGATCCCGGCATCCCTGCTTTTGCTCATCGAGGGCGAGGTCTTTGTTGAATCTACTGCAGTGCCATGCTGCGTTATCGCTTTCCATATCAGGCTTACAGGAGTGGCAGTTCCTGCAGTTAACAGATGGCGGCAAGCGATTGCCTAGGTAAGACTCCCTGTACTGTGGCGTTTCATTCTTCAACCGCCAATCAGTAGAGCTCAACCCAGATGGCGGCTTGTCAGATGAGATGATCCTCTTCGCCTTCTCCTGAGCCTGTTCCCATATGCTGGGATTGAAGTCGATGATCTCAGAATAGATCTCGCTGTTGTTCTTATTCATGACAACAGCCATAGCCTTCTTCAGATTAAAGCAGCCCATGTAACAATGAAGCTGCCACTGGTATGCCTGTGACCATCCTTGGTAATCCCCTAGCTTAACAAGCTCCCTGAACCGCTTGTCGTTACATGACTTAGCTTCAAAGAGAACGACCTCATCTGGATCTGAATCAATCACTCGCTTCACAAAGCCATCACAGCTACCAGCAAAGTGACCGCCCAGGTAGGACGCTCGATACTGATCACCATTAGAGTCCA
>Ga0209337_1003730_pt1 | contig 10695 bp, 19 predicted proteins | sample LinPmetageLP53_FD_184044 | JGI IMG/M metagenome (GOLD analysis project Ga0209337, IMG submission 184044) | Marine viral communities from the Pacific Ocean - LP-53 (SPAdes) (version 2) | ecosystem: Environmental > Aquatic > Marine > Oceanic | place: Pacific Ocean | collected 2010-02-08 | reverse complement strand
ACATGGGCTCCGCTTTCCGATGGTTGGGATGGGGTGTCCACGGCGCCCGCTCTCAGTATGCCTTCGAATACACCAAACGCCTAAGAACCGTAGAAGTTCCTGTCAACGAACATCCAACTTCTAAGTTTACCAGCAACCACCATTATCTAAAATAACTCAGGTGCGTAATGCACCACAACCCAAAACAAAATCTATGACAACATCACTCCCACAAGTCGACTTTTATCTGCGCGAGGGCGGTGAATGGTCAGTCAAAACCACGAAGGACATCTTCGGAGGTAAGCGTACTGTTCTGTTCATGCTTCCTGGTGCTTTCACTCCGACTTGCACTGAACAGCAACTTCCTGCTTACGAGGCCTTCTACGACTCTATCACTGAGTTTGGAGTAGACCAAGTCCTTTGCATGGCAGTCAACGACGCTTTCGTTATGAACGCATGGGGTGAAAGCCTCGGCATCGAAAAGGTGAAGCTGATTCCTGACGGAAACGGCGCCTTTACTCAAGGCATCAAAGCCGTTGCTGCTAAAGAAAACATTGGCATGGGCCTGCGCGCTTGGCGGCTAGCGATGATTGTCAACGCTGAAGGCTTGGTAGAATGGGTCGCTGTAGAGCCTGGCCAGAGAGCCAACGCTTCTGACGACCCCTACGGTGAGACAACTCCTGAGCGAGTCATTGGCGCTTTGACCATGATAAAGGCAAACGAAGCTGCGTCCGAATCAGCTGACGCCAACATCGAAGCCGAAGCTCTTGCAGCAGTTGGTGGCTGATGGACTTTCTCTCGTTCGAGATGCGAGTGCAGTTAGCTGTTGGCGCTGCACTCAAAGAGGATGGTAATTGTCGCTTTTACGAGGCTATGATGCCTAGCGACTACGGTGATGTCCACTGCATTTTTGGTGGTGGAGATGGCCAATCTTCTCTTCGGGTCAAAGTTGACCACGAGGGAAATGTCACAGGGCCTGTTCGAACGTCTTGGCCTTGGCTTCAGGATAAACAGGTCGAGTGGCCTGTTGGAATGGACTACAACACTGCACGCAATCTATTCGACGACACCTTTCCTCGAACAGCGTGGAGCCAAGTGGTTCTTCGTAAGCCGCTAACTTATCCTGCGGTCAACGCCGAGTTTATCTTCACAGTTGGTGGAGGTTATGTGGTTGTCGACACGGTGACTAAGCGCGCTTACAGGTTAGACCGTTAGTTACAGAAGTTTACTATTGGGGTTCACTACTATAATAATAGTGAATCCATTGGTAAAGTATGACTGTCACCACTAACGATCGCGGCCAGCAAAACCTATTTGCTAGAGAGCCTCAGATGTACATCTCAAAGTCTGACGCAGAGCGTTATGACCAAGAGACTTACGCTGAGCGTGCTGAGAAAGCTAACGGTCGCTCTGCCATGATCGGCCTGGGTTTCGGCTTGCTATCTTATGCCATCACGGGCAACCTCTACTTCGGCCTCCTTTGATGACTTATTTAGTGCTTTCAGGCATTCTTCTGACCCTGTTTATTACCGGCGCACTAACATCCCAAAGCGGAGACGAATAGTTCTCCTATCAAACAACTAACAAAATGGAACCATCTTTGATCGAGCTTCTGACCTATTACGTTATAGGCGGAGCGCTTCTTGTCGGAGCTCCCGGCGTCTTCTTCTTTATTGCCTTCATGCCTGCCCTTCAAAACACGAAGGGAAGAATGGTAGGTTACAAAGATCGTAAGGAATACGGAGACATCTCCTCTTACGAAAACTCTCCAACAGACCAAACTAAGTTCTTTCTCACTTTAGACCAATGAACGAAAACGCAGAACGCATCAACGGAATGTTCGCCATGATTGGCATTATTGCAGCCATGGGCGCATACGCCGTCACAGGCCAGGTAATCCCCGGCATCTGGTGAACTGGGCTTACCTCCTAATGTTTATCATCCTTGCTCTTATCATTCTCTCTGATGAAGAAGATGATGACGAGGGAGGAGGCCATCCCCAACTAGCTTACGCAAGGCCAAGGCAATGAGTTTACTTTTTGTCTTGACTTTTATAATCCTTTTGACTGTCACGCTTGAAATGACGTGGTCAGTAAAAAAACCACACTAAACAACCCTTGAGCAAACACTCCGCTACTATCGACGAGTTTTATGCCACCACGCCTAGGACGGCAAGGTGGCTGATGAACGTCATCCGCACTCGCTACGGGATAAATGGCAAAACTGCCCTTGAACCTGCTGTGGGTGCGTTCGTGTTTCCGGACTCAGCTCCTGAGTTAGACTGGACTACGAACGACCTTAACACTTGGACAGACCGAAAACCCGACGCCTTGTCGGACTTTTTGGAAAGCGACTTTGACAGGTTTGACTTTGTTATCACCAACCCTCCATTTGGTGCTGGCAATAAGTTGGCTTTCAACTTCGCTAAGAAAGCCTGTGAGATTGGTGATGTCGTTGTCATGGTGGTTCCATCTATCATGGCAGAGTGGACTAAGCGCCTTGACAAGGCCATCCCACGAGACATGAAACTTGTGTGGTCTGAAAAACTACGCGAGCAGTGGTTTGACTTACCAGATGGCTCCCAACGCCGCGTGCGCACTCACGCTATCATCTTTGAAAAGCACGAAGGCTATGAGCGGCCTAAGTTTGAGGAGCCTATCCTCGACATTCGCACGCCATTCTTCGAGTTTTCTGATGAAGGCAACTACGGCATTCGAGTGTTTGGTGACGGGTTAGGTGACCTGTGGCCTGTGCATGAAGAGTTGCCTATGGGCTGCTTCATGAGGCTCAAGTTTCATCGCCATCAAATGATAACCGGCTCACGTCTTATCATGAACTACCCTTGGCGCTGGCATGTAGGAATGGGAGGTAGAGGCAGAGCACCTTGGTGCACTGACCCGCCCATCGTTCCTCGCATCTCAGGAGGCAAGATCTACCACTACACCAACTCAATGGCTGTTTTGGAAGGTCGCATCCCTCCACTTGAAGGGGTCGACTACGAGGCTTTCCTCGAGACCCTACAACAACAACTACTCTACGGACTTCAACTCCCTAACTAAATCATGGCAATGCGTTTCGCAATGGGCACTGACACCATTCAGTCTAAGCCCAAAAAGACTCGTCAAGGTAAAGGCACTCACACCAAAGTCGCCTCTCGCCCAGGTGGTCGCAGGACCAAGCGTTACCGCGGCCAAGGTAAGTGAGTTCACTTTATGTGTTGTATGCAGGCTTCGCCATTTTTATGGGTGGAGTCTGCTACATAGTTTATTGGACTGTAACCTACGACAAACGAAATGAAACTTGAAAGCAAAGACTTTTGGGCTCACGTCGAAACGCTGAGACAAAAGGGTGATGACAACAAGGAGCTAGACCTTTGGCTTGCTCATGGGCTCCCTATCTACACCAATGGGGACCAGCTTCTTCGTGAGTATGACAAAGCTCAAGAGTTGTGACAGTTAGTAAAGTGGCACAAGGCTGAGTACAAAGGCTCAGTTTCATGCTATTATAAATACATGGAAGCAAAGCAGCTTCCTCTCTACACAACCTACCAACTCAAACAACATGGCTACTTTCACCGGCAACCTTCATAACCGCAACGGCTACTCTTCAGGCCAAGTTACGGTAAACCACGTTCGCACTCAAGCAGCCGCTAAGCAAGCCCTGGAAGCTCGCTACCCTGGAGCTTTTATCACAGGTGTTCGTCTGACTTCTAGCCGCGACTGAGCTAACAAAACCCAATAAACCTAAGCCCAGCGGACGTCAGTTCACTGGGCCTTTTTGGTGCTATAAACTACTTAGGCAAAACATCCGCCAAAAAAGCATGAACCTATTCGCTTGTTACGACAACCCCATTGAAGCAGCAAGGTGCCTTCCCGATAAACACGTCTGCAAGATGTGTATCGAGAACGCGCAAATGCTAGCAGTTGCAGTCGGTTCCCTACACGGGTTCGGCTGGGGAACGATCAGGAAGAAAGACGGTTCAGCTTACAGCGAGAAAGCCCACTTTAACCACCCATCTACCGTGTGGGTGCGGGCAACTTATCCCAACTTGGCCTGGGCTATCACTCATGGCCTTGCGTTGTGTGATGAGTTCGAACATCGCTACGGTAAGCCTCACGCCTCTAAAGTTGCACACATGGATGCTAAGGCTTTGTTCGACAAGAACACGGGCCTTACACTAGACGATTGGGAACAGCACGCGCCCTTTGCACGAGCAATGGCTTTTCCAGAAATCAAAGGCGATGAGAGCATCGACTCAGTCGAAGCTTATCGCAAGTATCTCACGCTACACAAGCCTTGGGCTTCGTGGGCGCGTGACGAGTCCCGCAAACCAACGTGGTGGAACCCCTCACTTTATACTAATGTCGATCAAGAGTTACAGAGAACCATACAAGATAAACGGAAAGTTTGATTTTCCTGAGTACTATGACCGTTTTCAGGCGGCCATCGGCTCAGTGTGGAGGCCCGAGGAGGTCTCCATGGACAGAGATGTTTATGACTGGCAAGAAGCAGCCCAAGAAGAAAAGGAAGTCATTGGGGGCATTCTCCGTGGTTTTACTCAACTCGAGCTCCACGTAGCTTGTTATTGGGGAGACGTCGTTACTAAATTCTTCCCTAAGCATGAAGTGCAAGCAATGGCTCGCGCTTTCTCCTGCTCAGAGGCAGTTCACGCCGCAGCCTATTCCCATTTGTCAGATACGCTTGGACTCGACGAGTTCGAAGCATTTTTAGGAGACCCCACCGCACGTGAAAAGATTGATTACTTCGTCAACCAAACAGACCCCATCGTCTCGCTGGGTGTGTTCTCCGGAGCGGGCGAGGGAGTTTCGCTATTCTCATCTTTCGCTGCACTACTTTCATTCAATCTCGATGGCCGGTTCGCTGGAGTTGCACAAATCCTCTCTTGGTCTGCCCTCGACGAGCAACAGCACAGCGACGGCGGATGCTCACTCTTTCGCCAATTGGATGCAGAAGGGCTCGTCTCCGAAAGCCAAAAGAGACAGATCGTGGAAGGCTTTGAGGCAGTCCTCGCTAACGAGGATGCATTTCTCGAAAAAATCTTCAACGGCTACGAGCTATCTTGTGTGGATCGCGATGACCTTTGGCATTACCTACGCTATCGCGCTAATGATCGTTTAGCCCAGTTGTACATTGGGCATCGGTTTAGTTATAATAAAGATAAGGCCGATGCCATTCGCAAATGGTTCGAGCCGATTCTCAAAGGACAAGTATCAAACGACTTCTTTGCCTCTCAAAAAGAGGGGTCAATGTACGTTGCAAAACCAGAACAAAACTTCGAACGCGTCAAATGGAACACACTCAACCTCAGCCTGGCGTAGAGCCTCAAGTGCCCTTGTGGCTGGGAGAAGAAGGCAAAGCTACGCTTAGCCGTGGCTACCTTCTTCAAGGAGAAACCCCTCGAGGGATGCATCGCCGTCTCTCGAGCCACGCAGCGAAGGTGCTCAAACGACCTGACCTCGAAGAGGATTTCTTCCAAATCTTTTGGAACGGCTGGCTTGGCCCAGCAACACCTGTTGCCTCAAACTTCGGCACCACTCGTGGCTTACCTATCTCGTGTTACTCTGTTCATGTCGACGACTCAGTCAACTCGATTTATTCTCACCTCAAGGAGGTGGCGCAACTATCGAAACATGGTGGCGGTGTGGGCGTTTATCTTGGGGACGTTCGCCCTGCTGGGTCTCCCATTAGCGCTGGAGGAAAGTCGACGGGAATCGTTCCGTGGGCACAGCAGTACGACCTTGCGTCACGGGTTGTTTCTCAGGGAGGCGTGCGGCGTGGGTCGTTTGCCATCTATTTGCCGATAGACCATCCTGACGTTTCCGAACTTCTCATCGCAAAGGACCACTCCAAAGGAGACCCTCGCCGCTTTGTCGACTCCAACGTCGGTCTTACTGTGACAGACGCTTGGATAAATGAGATGCTTGCCGGTGATAAGCAAAAGCAAGAGCTGTTTTCTGAGATTATGAAAACTAGACTCATCTCTGGCTCACCTTATCTTGTCTTCATTGACAACGTCAATCGGCAAAACCCAGAGTGCTACAAAGAGCGTAACCTCGAGGTCTCTACCTCAAACCTATGCTCGGAGATTACACTCTATACCGATGACGGCCACTCTTTTGTTTGCGTCTTGTCATCACTGAACCTTGCTAAATACAATGAATGGAAAGACTGGAAAGGAACATCAGGCATGTCAGTGCCGGCCCTGAGCACATACTTCCTAGACGCCGTGGTGGAGGATTTCATCCACAAAGCGTCTCGTATAACTTCGATGGGTCGTGCCGTTCGATTTGCACAGAAGAGTCGTGCCCTTGGGCTAGGAACCATGGGTTTGCATCTTTTATACCAGAAGGAGGGTATGGCCTTTGCGTCAAACGCTTCACGCCAATTGAACATAGAAGTCCATGAGTTCATCAAGTCAGAAGCGAGCAAAGCCTCAAGATCCCTCGCCTTGGAGTACGGAGAACCTGAGTGGTGCACAGGCAGTGGCTACCGCAACACTCATCTTCTTGCTGTGGCTCCCACCCGCACTAATGCTGTCATCAGCGGCGCTTTTTCTCAGGGTGTTGAGCCAATTGATGCTAACTATTTCGTCGCTAAACAAGCTAAAGGAACGTTCGTGCGCAAAAACCCGGTTCTAGAAGAACTGCTTTGTGAGCGAGGAGCTGGCGATGATGTATGGGACTCTATCCTTTACGCCAAAGGCTCAGTGCAGCATCTCGAATGTTTGACCAAAAAAGAGAAAGAGGTGTTCAAGACGGCTCGCGAGATCGACCAGTTCGAGCTCGTAAAGCAAGCTGCTGACCGCACTCCTTTTATCTGCCAAGCTCAGTCTCTAAATCTGTTTGTAGACCCAGAAATAGAGGCCGAAGAACTTGTCAGACTCCACCTATCGGCTTGGCAAAACGGCGTCAAGTCTCTTTACTACCTACGCTCTACATCTCTTGTCGCTAAACGAGACAAGAAGCCTCGAGCAAAAATCATCACCAAGGCAGACTGTCCTTATTGCGTGATGCTCAAGGACCAACTGAAAGCAGACGGCATCCAATACGAGGAAGTCGACAGAGCTTCAGTGGAGCATTTCCCTTACGAAACGGTTCCCCAGCTTTGGCTGGACGGAGCTTATGTCGGAGGCTACACCGAATACCAATCAACTTTCCATGACGAAAACACTGAGTCGGGCGAATGCGAAGCCTGCGCGGGATAAAGCATTTATGAGCAAAATCGGACTCCAACCCGGAGACAAACTCCCCAGTCGAAAAGACAGGCGAAGAAAGTATCCTCCTTTGACGAAGGAGCAGCAGGCTTTAGTAGCCGAACATCGCTGGATTGCCGGCCGACTAGCTCATAGTGCTCGTTCAATGACGGGTGGGCACACAGGATGCTACACAAAAGAAGATTTAGAGAGCGTGGCAATGTTTGCGCTTTGCGTGGCAGCAACCAGGTATAATCCAGCTCTTGGCTGGAAGTTCAGCACTTACGCTTGGAACACCGCTCGTGGGTGGATCCAGCACGCCCTCCGCGACTTCTCACGAATGGTGAGAGTGCCTCGTTGGGTGGGTGGAGTGCGAGCAGATGTCAAAGAGATGCTCAAAGGAGGATCTACTTACGATGAGATTGAAGAAGAACTCGGCCTCGACCATCGTCAGGTTTTGATGTGTGAAGAGTCGTGGCAGGAAATACACTCCTCCTTTGACTACACTCCTGATGAGTCACGTCCTCGCGAGTTTACCTACGAAATCGATGAGGTAAAAGCTATGCTTGGCCCTCGCGTCTTCGAGATGGTCGGAGACTTGAGTGATGCCAATATCCAGCTACTTTTGCTTCACGTTGAAGGTGAATTAGAAACTGACGAAGAAAGGGATAAGGCAGATGCTCTTCTAAATAACCTTCGCAAATTCATCAGCAAAACCCCGCCCATCTAGGGTAAGAAATAGAAAAGCTCCTATTAGCTCCGTAGTTGCATGGCGTCAATCCGTATTTCTCAGCTTGCTGAGGTTCTCACAGTCACAAACGACGACGTTTTCGTCGTCAACGACGGTGACATTAACACCCGCAAGATAACTTATTCTAACCTGATTTCGGGACTTGTTCCTAAAATTGGAGACACTACTCTCACCGGCGACCTAACCATAAGTGGTTCGCTTACTGCCAGCGACTTAAGCATTGCGTCAGGTTTTCTTACAGTAGATGAGACAAACCTGCGCTTCGGTGTCGGAACGTCAACTCCGGAACAAACACTTGACATCAATGGTAACGTTCAAGTTAGAGGCGGCTACGCCATTCGTCTAAGCGACCCTAACAACGCCTTTGCCATTACGTTTCAGACTCCTGTTCTGTCTGCAAACGCCGGATACTCTTTGCCTAACGCCTTACCCGTCCTCTCTGGTCAGGTTTTGTCGTCAAGCGCTGGCGGTCAGATGTCTTGGGTTTCAGCAGCCACTGACCCGATGGCGGTGGTTGGTGACATGATTTACAGAGATGTCACTAACACAACAGCTCGCCTTCCTATTGGAGGCAACGGCCAAGTTCTCACAGTTCAAGCAGACGGAACTGCCCAGTGGTCAAACCCATCAACTGGGTTTAATGACCCAATGACAAATGCAGGCGACATCATTATTCGTGATGCGGCCAATCTTACGGTTCGCTTAGGAATAGGAACCGCAAACCAGCATCTGTCCGTTAACTCCACTGGAACAGCCCTTGAGTGGTCTACAGGTGATGCAGGCACAACTCCAAACCTGAACGAAGTTGCAACTGAGGGTGCGTCCACAGGCGTAAACCTCAGCGTGGGAACTCTCTTTACTATTCAAGGTGATGGCACTTCTCAGGACGGTCGGCTTAAGCTGAACTGTTCTCAAAATAGCCACGGCGTAACTATCCAAGCGCCTCCTCACTCTGCAGCGGCTAGCTACACCCTTACGCTTCCCAACGACGACGGAACAACAGACCAGGTTCTTAGCACCAATGGAAGTGGTGTCCTTGACTGGGTCGACGTTGCTTCAGCTGCTGATCTTGCTGCTTACATGCCTCTCGACTTCTTATCTTTACCGGAGTTGACCTGATGTCCGTAGACAACGCTGAGTTTCTTATTCAACGGTCTGGTTCTCAGTACACCTGCCAAGGAAGCTTCCTGTACGGCAAGATCCAAGCCACCGACCTCTTCGCCATCTACAGAAGCGGCACCCTTTACAGAGGAACCAAGGACAAGATCCAAGATGCGGATTATCTTGTGTGCATGGACGGGAGCGTGACCAAGAAAGTTTTAGGGTCATTAGTCAAGCCCTTGCTCGATCCTCCTTCACCTCTTTCAGGTACCGGCAATGCGACCCTCACTGGTACTTTCCAAGTAGGTTTTACGCTCTCAGTAAGCACTATTCCAACATTCACGGGAGGTGTTATCCCAGTTGTCTACGAGTATCAGTATCAAAAGTCAGCTACTGGAACTGGGTCTTGGCAAGGATTTGATGGGCCTTGGCGGCAATATGACCCTGACCAAATCAGTGATGTGCCAACCTTACTATTGCCCACAGTTACGGAAAATCAGTACATCCGTCTGCAAATACGGGCCACTGATAACGACGGCACCCAGGTAATAAGAGCAGGAAACGTGTACGGACCTGTCGCTCCTGCATAACAACGCAAATTCACTTAAAAACAACCACATCTATAATAAACTGTCCACTAACTTACTAACATGTCCGAAGCAACTCCTACAGACCCTAAGCAACTTCTGGCCGACTTCATTGATGCCTACGCAGCGGCAAAGATGACCGGCAATGAGACCCTAACCAAACTTAGCGTTACACAACTGCAAGCGTTCCTCGAAGCCCACGCTGTCGTCCCTATGCCTTTATCGGCTGAGCAGACTGACGAAGAGTGAGCCCAGAAGTTGAGGACCATTCAACCCCTCAACTCTAATGGAAAACAAAGAAGAAAAGAAGCCTGAGAAGAAAGGCATTCTCAGCAAAATTAAGGAAAGTGTTGACGATCGCGAGGAGCAAATGGCCATCCTGTCGACTTTCGTCAGGCTTGGCATCCTCATTTGGTCGGGCACTATCCTGACACTTGCCTATGTGGAACTCCCATCGGCACTGAACATCCCTAAGCAGGATCTCGACCCAACATTCATCGCGTCTGTGTTCACAGGTGTCCTTGCCACGTTCGGCGTCCAAACTGCTAAGAAGCAGGGCGACGGCTCGTACAAGGCCCAGGGTTCGGTCTCCAAGGCCGACATGGAAAGACTAATTGAAAAGGCAGCCGCAACAGCTCCAGCGCAGATAATCCGCATTGAGCAGGCCCCTATCAAATTCACCACCGACGAAAAAGGCGGTGAGTCCCCAGTCAAACCTACACCGTGAACATCATGCAAAAGCTTATTAATGTACTTTCAGTAGCTTCATTCGTAGTTAGCGGCGCTATCGTCGCAGGCGGAAGCTACGCTTATCTGAACCGCGATGCAATCGTGGACAACGTCAAAGCTCAAGTCACTGAGGCAGCAACCGCAGCTATCTCTGATGGCTTGGTCGGAGGACTCGGCGGCAGCCTGCCTGTTGGAGGTGGTGATGCAGGTGTGCCTACGGCGCTTCCCGTTCTCCCGTTTTAACCATGGACGTATCAGACGACACTAAAGTCGCGATGCCCATTCGCAACATTGTTTCAATTATTGGAGCAGTTGCGGTTTCTACATGGGCATAC
>Ga0209337_1003729_pt1 | contig 10697 bp, 10 predicted proteins | sample LinPmetageLP53_FD_184044 | JGI IMG/M metagenome (GOLD analysis project Ga0209337, IMG submission 184044) | Marine viral communities from the Pacific Ocean - LP-53 (SPAdes) (version 2) | ecosystem: Environmental > Aquatic > Marine > Oceanic | place: Pacific Ocean | collected 2010-02-08 | reverse complement strand
CACAGTTAAACTTTCGCAGAACTCAGTTCTATTTGCAGGTGGTGCCAACATCACAACTACTGTAACTGGTACATCGATTACTAATGCACTTGACACAGCACTAACTGGCTTGACAGCAGTAACAGTTGACAACTTGAACTTAGATGGCAACACAATTACTGCATCATCAGGAGATATTATATTGGCTCCTGCGGCAAATGGTGATGTAAACATTGGGGCTAACTTAGGATTAACTTTCGGTGACGACGGAGAGAAGATCGAAAGTGACGGTACTGACTTAACAATCACTTCAGGTGCGAAAATCAACTTAACTGCAACATCAGATGTGCATATTCCAAACAACATTGGGGTAGCATTTGGTGCCGGTGGTGAGAAGATCGAATCAGATGGAACAGACCTAACTGCAACTGTAACAGGTAACTTTATTGTTAGTGGTACAACTGCAATGGTAACTCCAAAAGGTACAACTGGACAAAGACCAGCAGTGACAACAGGGTTAATTAGATTTAACTCTACACTGGGTGTTTATGAAGGTTCAACTGACGGTTCAACTTACTCAACATTCTTAACTGCACCAAGCGGTGAAGCGGCTGACATCAACAAAGATGTGTTTACAACTTCAAATGCGAGTACAACTAATTTTGCTTTAAGTTTTACTCCAGCAGAAGCACAAAACGTGATTGTGTTTGTTGACAACATCTTCCAAGAAAGCACAGAAAACTACACAGTGAGTGGATCAACACTTACAATGACAGCGGCATTACACGATGGCGCTAGATTAGTAGCATTGCATGGTTTTGATGGATCAGGTGGCGTGAGTGGCGCAACATGGATTGGTGGATCAAACACAGATATTGATTCAGCAATAGAAAATGTTGACACATTTACAACAGCAACATATAGATCAGCAGAGTACACTTACGTGGCAACTAACGCAGAAGGTGACGGAGACTCAACTAGTGGACATGAAACAGGAAAGATCATGGTAGTACATGATGGAACAACTGCTTACATGACACAGTTCGGTATCACGCACACAGGAACTGCTCCGGTGATGACTTTCTCAGTCGACATCGACAGTAGTGCAGTTAGATTGAGAGCGGCTTCAATAGCGGCAAACACTGGTATAAGATTTGCTAGACTTGGACTTGCTCCACTGTAAACTTAAAATAATTTAATTCAAGGGCGGCTTTGGTCGCCCTTTTTTTATGATCAATTGATTGTAATGTTGCCATTAGTGTCAACACTTAGGCTTCCTTTGGGTTTGGATGGTGTCAGGTCTTTTTGTGTGACTATGTTCCAATTGGCACAACACAAGGCCCAGTCTTGTTTGTTGATGAACATCACAGGAATGCCCTGTGTGGTTGCTTCATCTGGTATCTTGTAAGGCTCCTTGCAATTATCATCACACCATGATTCCACATCATTACGATGCTTTACCATTGCATTGGCCACTGCTTGGTTGCGTTGCATTTCTTGGACATCTCGGTTTTGGGCAATCAGAGGCCATTTGATCAAACAATAATATTTGTGATTGAAACCCACTGTGCCTTTTTTTAAATCCTTTGGATCTGTGCTGAAATCTACCATTATGTTTTAGTTATAACATATTATTTTGGTAAAATCAAATAAATATGTGTGTATATTACATAGAGTTATATACGCACTTAATAAACATAGGGGATAGGGAACCATGGCGACAAGAGCGTTTAAAGTAAAACAAGGTCTTTTGGTAGGAACTTCAACAACAGAAATTGGAAGTATTCTAGACGAAGATAACTTTGCGTCGGATAGTGCAACAGCACTTGCGACACAACAATCAATTAAAGCATACGTTGATTCACAAACAACAGCGGCAGGCACATTAACAGTTATTGATGATTCATCATCAGCAGTTAACGTTGTAATAGAATCAGATGACTTAAAAATAGCAGGAGGTACAAACTTAACTTCTGCGGCATCAGGTGATACACTTACACTTAACTTAGATGCGGCTCCGACAGGCTTAACTGCGATTACTATTGATAACATTAACATCGATGGCAACACAATTACCGCTTCATCAGGTGACATAACTTTGGCTCCAGCGGCTAACGGAGACGTTAATCTTGGTGCTAACTTAGGAATGACATTTGGTAATGACGGAGAAAAAATCGAAGGTGACGGAACTGATTTAACAATCGCTTCATCAGGTGCATTGAATCTTACAGTAACAGGCACAACAACTGTGTCGGGTGCTTTAACAGTGACAGGTGATTTGACTATTAATGGTTCAACAACTACTAACAGTTCAACAAACACTACTATTGCTGACAACATCATCGAACTTAACTCAGGTATATCTGCTTCAAGTAACGACATTGGATTCATCTTTGAGCGTGGCTCAACAGGTAACAATGCTTGTTTCCTTTGGGACGAATCTGCGGACAAGTTCACACTTGGCACAACAACTGCAACAGCGGCTGATAAGTCGGGTGGTGTTACAGTATCAGCGGGTACATTGGTAGCAACTTGTTCGGCGGCACAATATTCGGATGTAGCAGAGAGATATCATGCTGATTCAAATTATGGACCGGGCACAATCGTTGAACTAGGTGGTGTTAATGAGATCACTAAAACTGCAACAGAAATGTCAGAAGAAGTATTTGGTGTTGTATCTTCAAACGATACAGCGGCATTTATGATGAACGACAGAGACACTTACACAGATGCTACTCATCCATTCATTGCAATGACTGGTAGAGTTCCAACAAATGTTATAGGTACAGTTAACAAAGGTGCTAGACTAGTAAGTTCAAGCACTCCGGGTTATGCAAGAATGGCACAACCAGGTGAAGCAACTGCATTCAACGTTATTGGTAGAGCACTAGAGGCAAAAACTGACTCAGTAATGGGACAAGTTCTTTGCGTAGTTTCAATCAAAGCATAAATTAAACATTAACAAGGCTGTAATTCTTTACAGCCTTGTGTCTTGAGTGCTATAATAAATACGTTATATGGCTGTAGGAAAAGTAGTAAAAGATATGATCACTGACTCCGCGATAGTGGAGGCAAAGTTTGGTGTAGGAACAACTTCCGGCACTGCCATAGGACAATGGCATATAGACCAAATTTCTATCAACGGTGACACAATATCAACAACATCTAACAACAACTTAATATTGTTTCCAGACAACACAGGTAAAGTGGGTGTAAACACATCATCTCCTGAATATGAACTCACTGTAGAAGGAGATTTTGGGGTAGACAACTTGAAAATGGATGGCAACACCCTAAGCACGACAAACACCAACGGTGATCTTACACTGAGTCCAAATGGAACAGGATCAGTTATAATTGATTCTGTATCAATTAGAAACAACTATATCACCACAAATGCATCTAATGCCGATCTATCTTTGCGTACAAACGGATCAGGAAATGTTGTGGTACAAGCACACATATTGCCAACAGCAAATGCAACGTATGATCTAGGATCTACAACAAAACGTTTTGCAAACATATACACGTCGGATTTAAACTTAACCAACGAAAAAGGTTCATGGACTATCCAAGAAGGCAAGGACGATTTGTTTATTATCAACAATAAAACTGGCAAGAAATTCAAATTCAATCTTACTGCTGTAGATTAATACTGTAAATTACCGATAAATATCGTATCATGCCAATATATGTCAGTGACGATATAGTCCTAAAAGATAACACAATATCTTCAGCACAATCAAACGCCAATGTGCAAATCGTGCCCAACGGCAGTGGAGCACTCCAAATTGACGGCATCAATATAGCAGGAAACAAAATAACAACAAATTCATCCAATGCTAATTTAGAACTTACAGCAAATTCTACAGGTTATGTAAACGTATTAGGCACTGGAGCATTCAACACACCCTCTGGCACAACAGGACAACGACCGACAGGAGTCGCAGGACATATTCGGTTAAACACAAGCACAGGTAACTTCGAAGGATACGATGGCTCGGCTTGGGGGTCATTAGCAGGCTCTTCATCTGCGTCAGAAGATACCTCAAACACTTTAAAGGTGACAGCAGGACAAATAAGTTCAACAGCATCTATAGTTGATTCATTCTCAACCAGTGCATTCCAAACAGTAAAATACAGTTACGTTATGCATGATGAAGTAAACAAAGAATTCGAAACAGGATTCATACATTTAGTTCATGACAGCAGTGCAACATACTTGATGGAGTATGGCATCACGCATACAGGATCCAGTTCTATCGCAACATTCACAACAGACATCTCCGGTTCCACTGTGAGACTTAAATTAGCAGGCACGTCAACTACAAATTCTGTTACGCTGTATAGGACAGGACTTGGATCAAACTCAGAAGCAGATTCATCCAGCACCAACACAGGACTCACACTTAATTCAGATGTAGATTCTGCACAAGAATCACTAGACACAACAGATGCATCCACATACAGAGGTGTGCAATATTTCATACTTGCATCACAAACCGCAGGTGACGGCAGTACTGTAGGTCATGAATGTATAAAAATTAATGCTGTGCATGACGGAACCAATGTGTACCATTCGGCATTTGGACGAACATCAACAACTGATGCAAATCTTATGTCATACGATGTTGACATAAACAGTGGCAACATTAGATTGTTAGGTACAGGAGCAACAGCAAATACATCTGTCAAAATTTACAAGATAATGATACTAGACACAGAAGAAGCGGCAACCGGGGACAATGTAAGTATAATAGTAAACACTGACGTAGACTCTGCTATCGAGAACATAGACACATGGGAAAACAGTTTAGAAGCAGGTACCACGTTCCAGGCCGCACATTATTTTAACACAGTGAAAGCACCAGCAGGTGTCAGTGGAGCAGAATATCAAGTTTCAGAAATTGTGGTAGTGGGTGACGGTGGAGATAATGTTTTCGAATCTGAATTTGGTATAGTACATTCGGGCAATAGGCAACTAATAACTTATTCAACTGACTACAACAACACCACAGCAAGACTTAGAGGTGTGGGTGCAACAACAAATCTTGTTGTGAACGGATACAGAGTAAACATGGAACGCAAAGGTTTAGGCGTAAGTGCGGCATCGGTTGTATTGAACACCAACGATCAATCAATAGAAGGTTTAAAAAGATTTTCAGACCCAATTATGATGACAGTTGGTTCTGATCCATCGACAGTAGCCAATAATGCTCACATATATGCTAAGGATGAATCTTCCAGTGCTGAAGTGTTCGTAAGAGACGAGGCGGGCAACGTGACCAAGATATCTCCGCACAACGAACAAGGTGAATGGGAATACTATTCACGCAATACAAAAACCGGTAAAACTGTGAGGATCAACATGGAAGAAATGATCCGTGACATAGAAAAACTGACCGGTAAAACATATATCAACACCAAATAAATACTCGAGGGCAAACACTTTGAAACAGATTATAAAAAATTTTGCAGGCATCATAGCGATTGTAATTTTCTTTTTTGGCATATATTCGGCATTAAATTACGCACAGTCGAGTGACCATGATTGGAAAGTTGGAGATCTAGTGTGGGTGAATCATATGTGTTCTAATGTGGAGGTTCTTAAAATGACCGCCAATCTTTATCAACAAGGTACAGAAGAGTCAGTGCAACAGGCAGAAGAGGTATGGAAGTTTGCTATACTGAATGGCATCTGCGTGTCCAGTCCTGAAAACTTTTTAGTCAGATTAGTTACCATGATCGATCACTTTCCGGACTTGTTTGGTGCAGAAGGATACCATGGCGAACTATGGTCAGCAAACACAATCTTGCCCGACGGCACTCCTGTCTTAATTTACGCAGGCGTGATTGCAAAAGAATTTGCCGCTAAGCCTACTTCTTCAAGTAATAATATCTAATATAGTTTGTAATTTTGATTTGATTGTTTTACTGTTTACAGTTTTCAGTAAACCTTGATGCATCGGTTTTGGCCAACAGTTCATCTGCACCCAGCAGTATCCAATGTGTTCTCCGTTCAACACTGGAACAAATTCTGTGTCAACAACACACACATAGGTGTTGAAAAAGAATTTTTGATCTGTGCTGGTAAACATTTCCAAAGGTATAAATTTTTTAATGGTAGGAGTGTCGCCAATTTCCTCTGATATTTCTCTCTTGAGTGCTTCTACTGGCAACTCCTTGCCTTCTGCTTTGCCACCTACTATGCCCCACTGTCCATGATGTTTCTTGTTTGCCCGTTGAACAAGCATAAAACGTTTGGTTGATTTGGCGTAGAATAAAGCACCACTGCAAACAATTTCAGTCATAATGTATTATAATTTATATTAGTTTAAAGGTCAAGTACCCAATCACCAGGAGCATATTCGCCTTCCCATGATTTTTGCCACTGTGTGCCGGTCCATTTGAATTGAACTGATGTAGCGTTATTGGTTGCGTACTGCACATTGCTTACGTTGGATGAATCAAAATCTACATTCCATTTTCCAGTAGTAGAATTATATTGTATGATATCAGATTCACTTGCAACCAAATTGCCCCACGCACTAGGACCTTTATTTGTTTTTCCAATTGGTTCACCTAGTGCTGGTGATGTTAATGGAGATGGAACAATTAAATATCCACCACCTGCTGTGATTAAACCTTGATCTGCTGTTTGTTCTGATGAACTTGCCGCCGCATTAGTTGGATTCACTGTCTTGTAAGTGAATTCTGTGGTACTAGTTACTGATGCAACTCCTATTGTGCCATTGTAATAACTAGGTGCCGCGCCTGTGATTCTCACAGTGTCTCCCACTGCTAATCCATGTGGCAGTGAACAAGTCACAGTTGCCACGCCAGAAGCACCAGCATGGGTGATTCCTGTGATGTTGATGTCGTGTAGGGCAGTGCCAATCGCTTGGGTAATAAGATATCTTTCACCGTCAACTTCTGATCCAGTAGGCTTTGTTACAGTTGGGTCGATAATTTTAGTGAATTGTGGCACAGAGTCAGTTGGTATTGTATCTGCATCCACTGTGAATAACAACTGATGTGCTTCGGTCGGATGTTCTGCTAGAGTGCCTGTGATATAAGTTACTGTGTCTTCGTTGTTGGCAGTTGTAATAGCAGTTTCAAGTTTAACTTTGCTTAGTCCTGCTGTGATTGTGCCATATGCATTTAATATCTTCACCCACGGAATTTCTTTGCCATACACTAATTGTGAATCTGTTTTGGCATCATCTTTAGGTAAAGAAGCATGGGCACCTTCTCCTGTGGCTTCGCTGAAGGTATCTTTGCTTTGTAGAAGTCTTATTTTATTTCCTTCTACATACAATCCATAATTTCCAAATGTGATCTCTTGTCGACTTAATAGGTCAGAGCCTATCACACCTGATACATCAATTTTGGATGCGTCTTCGTCGTACAATGATGCAACAATTTTTTCTATCACGCCAAGTTTCTTAATTTTTGCCGGCGGAGTCAACCATATGGGCAAAGTGAATTGCAAAGTAGCAATATCTATTTCATCGTCGGTGCCATTAGGAATAGTCCTTGAAGAAAAAGTTAGATCGGATAGTTCAACATAACTTAATGATGTCCAGTCTACCCAGTTGTCTGTGGTTTGTAATTCGAGTGCTGGATTAAACAACACCAATAATTGTTCTAGTATCTGTAATTTTTGATCTGTGTTGTTTGAAAACAAGTCACAGTTCATAGTAAGTTGAAATGGCACAGGCATTATACGTTCAATCGTGTGTTGATTGCCTTGCGAGCCCGAATAAGTTTTTGTTTCTGGATCATATGAACGCTCACGCACATGTAATTTGTCTATGTGTGTTGGCTCTTGCATTCTTTGTCTATCATAGGACAAGTTTGAGATGTAAGCCGCCATCTGTGGCACACTTACAAGTGCATTTTCTGAACCTTGTCTCAATATGTTTGCAACCTGTCTGTTGATGTCTCCATAACGCACAGGTACTTTGATTAGATCTTTGTTGCCGTCCCCACTCTTGCCTGTTTCATATTGGAAGTTAGACATCATACGCACGAACTGAATGATGTATCTTCTTAGTTGCCCGTCGTAAAAGTGTGAAATGTTTGCCATTATGTTGTGGTATCCGTATCTTCAGTTGGTGTTTTACGTTCTTTATCTATCAATGCTTGGCTCAATGCACTTTTTTCATTTTGTGTGGTGCCATCTTTGTTAGTAGTAATTGTGTCATTGTTAATGAAACTAGTTTTTGATGTTGATCTGCTGTCTAAGTTGGTCATTGTCATTTTTACATCGTCCTCTTGGTGTACCCATCTTCTGCCGTCATATCTAAAAAGTCTATTAGGCAAATAATCTGTACGCAAATGGAAAGAACCTTTGGCAGCCCCTGCCGGAAACGATGTGCCAAAGTCATATGACTCACCATTTGGTGCTATGCCATCGGCAGTAAGATATCCTTGCAGGTATCCGTCGCCCCTAGGGGAATCCATAACCTTGTCTGCTTTGATGCTACCTGTGTCTGCATCTATTGTTTCTTCGTCTGCTGTAACAATAGCAACTTTGCCGTTGTCATCTACTGGTAAAATGTATAATGGTTGTGTGTTGTAACCTGATTCTGGAGCATCTGCCTCTGCCTGTGCAAGTATGGCATCATTAATTTCTTGGTCACGCCTACCAGTACCTTGTTTGTATGCAATTGATTCTTCATCATTTCTAGTGCCAATGATGTCTCTGAATTCAGGTGAATCTCGTAGTGGTTTACATCTTGCTCTAATTAAGTGAGGCCACCATGTTTGTGAAAATCCTTCTGCTGTAACATTCACATCTTCGACTTGATAGAAACGTTTGAGTGTTTCGTCCATGGATTCATCTAAACTGTAGTCATCTTTCCTGTGTGGAAGTTCTAGTACATCACCACTCATCAAACGCCTACCTAATCTTTCGATAGTATCAAGTTGATGGAATACAATGAAAGGTGAATCATTCTGCATGAATAGTCCAAACTGTGTCAGATCAAAGTCAGTATCTGAAACTGTGTAAATGCCTCTTGCGGTGTAAACATCTGATTCATACTTACGGTCTCTGTTTTCCAATAAAAGTAAGTCTTGAATGCTCATATGATCAATCACTGATCGTTTTGGCTGAGTAGCATCATTAGTTTCACCTTGATCGTGAATCCCCATGTACTTGTGGATATAAACGTCTGTGCCGCCCACTTGAAACAATTCTTTGATGTTGCGATCGAAGAATTTATAATCTTTACCTTTTTCTGGTTTGTATATGGATAGCCTTGGCATTGCACACATATTTATTGTAATCATAGACACATAAATATAGTACAATGGTTGACCAAGTACTAACTCCAGAAAATACACTGGCTATCAAGCAATCCGTCTTTGATCACTGCAGGACTATGCTAGGTGATGGCATGGTAGAGGTTGAATTAGACCCTAAGCACTATGAAACAGCACTTGAAAGAGCAGTGGACAAATACAAACAACGTTCAGAAAGTTCTGTTGAAGAATCATATGGATTTTTAGAACTTCAAGCAGATACTAATGTTTATACTTTGCCTGAAGAAGTAACTAACGTGAGACAAATTTTCAGAAGAACAGTAGGAGGTGCAAATGCATCAGAGGGCGGATCATTCTTTGATCCTTTTGAATTGGCATACACAAATGTTTACCTACTACAATCTGGCAGGATTGGTGGACTTGCAACTTACGAGATGTTCTCAGGGTACCAAGAAATGGTAGGTAGAATGTTTGGTGGTTACATTAATTTCTACTATGACTCAGTCACAAGAAAACTTGAAATAGTCAGAAGACAACGTAACGTTGAAACTGTGCTTTTATGGTTATACAACAACAAGCCAGATGGCATACTGCTCCAAGACAGATATGCTAAACCGTGGATAAGAGATTACACTCTAGCAACATGTAAAATTATGCTAGGCGAAGCGAGATCAAAGTTTGCCACAATCGCAGGACCACAAGGTGGCACATCATTAAATGGTGATCAACTCAAGGCAGAAGGCACACAAGAACTGGAAAAACTTGAACTTTCAATGAACAATAACGAAGTTGGACAGACACCAATGTCTTTTATTATAGGTTAGTTGACAGAATACTATTAATATACTATATTGTAATCATGCGTGAATTTATACATGATGCCTGGCATGGCGTAATGAATGCCGAGAAGAATCCATTAAAACACATACCAGACCAAAATGTGAGACATCTTATATTACAGATCCTAGCGTGGATGTGGTGTATAACTTTTTCACTCTATTTTAGCAGTTGGGTAGTGTTTGGATACACAGTGGTTGCACACTTTATATTAATACTTGCAATCTTTGTAACAGTGATAACATTCAGCCTTACTAAATCTTCTTACAGTTGGGGATATCATTCCGTAAACAGAGCCAGAGAATACACAATTTATAGAGACAAAGATGGCAACCCATACAAAGTACCATTACCAAAAGGTGATCCTGGCGGTGAGCATGATTGATGTGATCAAAGGAATATTGGTAATTGCATTCATCATATTTGCTTTAATATACACAATAGGTTGGTCATGAGAGTTCATGTAATGGCAGTTGTGATAGCATTCATTTGCTGTGGCATTGTTGCGTATGGAATGTTTGAACATGACATACCCAGAAGATTCTTTTACCATGGAATGGAATGCTCGGGCAACATAGGAGGCGGATGCGAAAAATAATAGGAATTGCCGG
>Ga0209337_1003727_pt1 | contig 10699 bp, 20 predicted proteins | sample LinPmetageLP53_FD_184044 | JGI IMG/M metagenome (GOLD analysis project Ga0209337, IMG submission 184044) | Marine viral communities from the Pacific Ocean - LP-53 (SPAdes) (version 2) | ecosystem: Environmental > Aquatic > Marine > Oceanic | place: Pacific Ocean | collected 2010-02-08 | reverse complement strand
CATTGTTCTTCGTTTAGAGGGACACTCCACCCATCTATTAGGAGGTATCCACATGCCGAAGGGCAAAGGTTACGGAACATTTGAAGACACGTTCGGATCGCAGGACGAACAGCCCTACGACTCGACGTCGAGCGAGAACATGCACGCCATGAGCGGCAAGGCAAAGAAAGACGCCGCGTATCTCCGCAAGACAAAACTGGGGAACGCCGTCAGCGGCGGACGCCCCTTCGGGAAATAGGAGTAAAGACATGGCTAGAGCGCGGAGATACAAGGCTCCTGAAACGACGACGCGGGGGAAGAAGGTGGCGCTGGCACGGAACAAAGCCAAGCGCGAGGGGCGGAACACCAATGTTGGCGTCGACCACCCAGTCTACGGCGGCGAAAAATGGGGCGGATCAGCAGGGACACACCCCTCGCTGCAACCCCCAAGCGTTCGCCACGAAGCCGGTGGGGGCAGGAACTACCGCAGGAATGTCGCTCATGGCTAAGAGCCTGTTTACAACCCCCAAGTTGGTGAAGGCCGCTAAGGTTCTTGTCACCACTGTTGACCAAGGCTCGGGTTTCAAGATGCCTGCTGGCCAGCCGACGGCTGCGGCTTACAAAAAGTTGTTTGGCTGATGCCAGGTAAAAAGAAGCCTCGTCGCCCAAAGTACTGACATGCCCTTGAAGAGGGGTTCCAGTCAGGACGTGATCGGTCACAACATCGGTAAGTTGATTACTGAAGGGTACCCTCGTGATCAGGCTGCCGCTATTGCTTACGATAAAGCCAAATCAAATTCGAGAGGGAAAAAATGAGCAACATGTTAGAAAGAGCAGCATGGACGTTTATCCAGGGTTTCCTTGGAGTGTTCTTTATTAGCGACCTGTCTACAGGGCGCGGTGCGCTCATAGCCGGCGTCGCAAGCGCATTGTCTGTTGTCAAGACTTACGCTCACGGCAAGATTGCATAATGGACGACCTTGATGCCAAGTGGGGGGACTTCATGGCATCAAACGGCGCAGAATTAGAACTTGATGTGTTGCGTTCCTTTCAGGAAAGTCGGCATCTGCTCGACATCCGGGACGGCACACACGCATCGTGGTACGGCAATCAACTTGGTGTGTTGCTCGTATTTCAAAGGGACGAAGGGATGGGGATGGTCGGCGGTTGGCATGATGCCGACGGTGGCGACCTCATCGCTTTGTCCCGAATCCTGGGGTGGGTATCAGGGTTTATCGACATGCTTGAACAGTGCCTGATGCTTTATGAATCAGAAGAATAAGCGAAAACTAAATGGTAAAGGTTTGGATTGATCAAGACCTTTGTACGGGTGACGGGATTTGTGTTGAGATTTGCCCGTCAGTGTTCGACATGCACGAGGATGGTTTAGCGTATGTCAAGGAGGCGGAGTGGCCTACGTTGTATGGGCCTGATGGTAGCCCACGAGGTGAACCCGTCTACCAGATGGCCGAAGGTTTAGCGGTGGTTCCTGAGGGAGATGTTGATGCTGCTATTGAAGCAGCCGAAGAGTGTCCCGGTGAATGCATTTTTATTGAAGTTGGGTGAGTCGGTTGGAGTGGGGATTTAAGCGTTCATGCACGATAGGTGATTCAAGCAGCGTTACTTGTAGTTTCTGAATCATTTTGTCACGTTTGCGGGCTAAAGTTGTTTTGGGTATCCCCATGACGCCACCAACAAAACGTAGACTCAACTTCACAGTGGTCAACATGTGAAAGATCCATTGTTCTTCTTCGGTGAGTGTCTCTAAAGCGTTAGCGACAATTTCTCGCAGTTCGTTTTGTTCATCAATGCTTTCCAACGGTTCATCCCCAGGAGGGCACCGCATTAAAGCATCGTAAACATTTTCTGGGCGTCGTTGCGACCAGGGTCGCACCGCCAATGATGGACTGTCTGCTTTAGCCGGCCCCATGAGAACGTCCATCAAGTGAGGGTCGGCTGTCCATGCTCCCCGCTCCGACCTACTCAATGGACGGTGCGTTCAAAAACTGCTCCCCAATGACCCGTGTGTTTTCTAGGTCGTAATGTGCTGGCTCACCTTTTTCCCATGCTTCGTCGTAATCGATCCAACCAAGTATGTCGACAACGCGAAACTCCGGTGGAACAGGCTGCACCACCCACAGCACCAGTCCTTGTTCTAACTGGCGTCGGCGTACAGCGGCGTTGGTGCTGGTTCGGACCCGACGCACCTCGATGTTGTGCCCCACATCAGGCAGGTGCTTGTAGGTCTTATGGTCTGACTTGTGCCAGACGTGCCCCGACCAGTACTGGTTCGTGACCTTCGCTACGGCCAGTTCCCCCACGCAGGCGGCAGCCTGCGCTGTACGGTCATCTTCCATGCGTTTCTTGTCGTAGTGGGCTGCGTCACGTTTCCCCCAGTTCGCCACGTAACGGCGCGCCCCGATGTTCAATGCGTGTTCGTATTCCCAGGGGTCTAGTTCAATCTGCATTATTTTTTCTTCCCGATCAAACGATGGACTTGACGGTCATCGTCGTAGGCGTGGCCATTCAAAGCATCCTCAACAAGTTTCAGATAATTGGATACGTCCCCACGCAACTTAGATTTTTCTACGTCTATAGGTGTCAATGTGATTGTTACCCGGTCGTCGGAAAACACGCACGCCAACGACACTGGCCCCTCAAATTTTGGTCCCTTGTACGCCCCAGCGATCAAAGCCTCGGCGTCAACTGTTTCTTTCGGCGTGTAAGTGCGGCCCTTTCCGAAACGGGGACGCCCTTTAACCCGAGGGCGTCCTTTTACAGTGAATCGGTACGTTTCGGGGTTAGGTGCCATCAAGAATCTCCTAGAGTGTTGTGCCTGGCATTAGTAACGAGTTCTTCCAGGCGGCGTTCACGATCATTGCGGCCCGCAAACTTGCCAACTCGTTCATCGAGTTGGGTCGTGAGGTCCAGCACCATGTAGTCGCTGTATTTCTGTCGAAATAAAGAACATGCAAAAGCATACAGGGCTTGCGACCTGTCTTTTTGGATGTCACCATCCCATATCCGGCGCGCTATGTAACCGAAGTTGTCGTCGTCCCGGACGCGAACTGTATCAACCTTCGCTATCGGTTTGAGGTGCCGCTCCTGGTAAAGAGCATGGATGGAACGGATGGAGTGGCTGCTCGCCCTCGATTCCCACGCCATCTCCACAAAAGTATTCAACGAGTACGCTGTCTCGTAGTCGCTGATTACTACTTGCCGGCCAGGGTTGCTCATGTTGGCGTAGGGCAGCAGCAAACAGTTCCCGAACCCTTTGCCTTCCAACACGGTCTGCTTTGGGTAGACCTCTTTGACGGGCACATCGACTAGACGGCACGCACCCAACATCGCTTCACGACCCATCTCCGCTGGCAGCGGCTGACGTAGGTACACCCATACATGAAATCCTTTAGATCGGGAGCGTTCGATCCAGCCATGAACATTGAATCGTTCCAACAGCCGTTGCAGGTTGCAGGCGTGGACAAAGTCTGGTTCTCCTTCGTCCAAGTCGACAGCCAACCAATTCACATACCACTCTGGGGTCCGTTGGTAGTCTTTCCTGAACAGCGGGTACACCCCGATAGGTGGTTCGTCATGCAAATGCTGCCGAACAGCGTCAGTGTAGGGTTCACCTTCAGCGGAATACGCCACACCTTCAGCGTCGATCAGAGGACGAACCCCGTCATAGTTGGTCGCTATGCGACCTCCCTGATGGAGCCGAGCAAAGGTTTCGACTACGTCAACCATCGGTCATCCGAAGGGATGTCGGATTCGTAGTATTCTCGAACTAGCCCGCAATGCGGATCTATGAAGTAATCGATAGGAGGGTTAGTGGTATGGCATGGGGGCCGCTTGTTTTTGCAAAGGTCCAGAGAAATGGAAACGGAATGGATGCGGCGTTGGGCGTCATCAAGTTTCGCTAAATCCCTTTTACGAAACACATTCAACTGAAGTATGGCGTACTCATCTGCGTTGAACTTCCCGTCGTCCATTCCTCTGGATGTTCCTCTCGTCGAGGCTTTACCTGATTGGTGAACAAGCCCGACAGGAAGGTTCTCTGTTTCCGCCCATTCCTTCACGCCTTTCAAGACTGAAGAAACACCTTCGTAACCCACCGCTGCAGGTAACTGTTCAAGGAAATCAATCATTACGAAACGAGGACGGATCTGCCAGAAGTCTTCGCATTCTGATAAAGCAATGCTCATCTCATCGAAAGGCAGAGCAGAAGGAAAAATCTTAACGCGATCCAGCATGTCTTTAGCGTCTTCGATGTGTTGCATATGTGTCGAGTCGCCGGCTTGCAATGCTTCTTCTACATCGGCCAGGTTCTGCAGGTACAGCAAAGCGTACAGTTTGCTGATAACCAGGGTTTCTGGCTCATCCGGTGTGAAAATGACTGCCCGGAAATCTGGGTCAGCGTTCAGGTTGGTGGCTATGGCCGACAACAACACTGCAGACTTGCCGCTGTGAGCACGCCCAGTAACAACAAGAACGTCGGATGGCCACACGCCACGCATCTTGGTGTCGATGTCGTTAAGCCCCAGAAAAAACCTGTCGTGGCTACCGGCTGCGTATTTGACCCATTTGTCTACAGCGTTGCGGCTGGGTTGAAAGTATCGGTAGTTGCAGCCAGCGGGCTGAACATCGGCACCCTCCAATCGGGCGTCGATGTCAGCCTCACTGAACGCAACTGGTGCGCTTGTGGTCACTTACCGTAAACGTACTGCTGGAGTTCCGCTCGGCGGGTCTCCCACTGGAAGTCGACAGCGTCGGCCTGAGTCTGGCCGGCAGCCTGATCCCACACCTTCAACGGGACGTTGCTGTCACCGTCGTTGATCCACAGTCCCACGTTGTTTGACACGTTCAGCCCCATGTGTGTGAACGCATCCTTCATCACGGAGAAGTTCGGGAAGTTCTTGCCGTTCTTAGCAACATCGGTGGAACCGTCGGCGTGTTCCTTCACCTCAAACACCTTGATGGTGTTGCCGTTAGGGTCCGACCACTCGTTCGCCTGAAACGCCAACAAGTTCCAGGCAGCCTGCTTCTCGTCTGACTGCTTGCCGACACAGAAGTCGACACGCGGGTATATTCTTCCATTTAATTTTGCGCCACCGGAAGCAACTGCTGTGGGCGCTGGCGCTGGAGCAGCGACCACCGACTGCTGGGTTGGTCCCGGTGCTGGTGCCGGTGCTGGTGCTGGTGCCGCCACAGGGGTTGCACCAGGAAATGCTTGGGCGATCACACTAAGCCCGGTACGTTCCACCAGATCGTTGTGGACTGTCTCCACAGCAATCAGGTACGCTTCCGGGTCATTAGTCCCGGAGCAGATGCTGCCTGCTACTTTTGCCGCCACTTGGGCGACAATAGAGTTGTCTTTATCCATGTTCTTTCTCTCTCTCCCCTTACCAGGGCGTAGGACCGAGGTGTTTCCCTCGGCATTCACCGGCCTGCCAGACGGGGCACCACTTTGGTGAGCAATGCCATCCCGCCCAGCGCATCGGCCAGACCTTCAAATCAGATTGTATAAGAGCAGCCGCTGACCAGCATAGATCACGTAACGCCTCAACGTCAGCATCTCGGCGCTCTATGTGGATAACCTGCACTTTCCCATTCACTAAAGCCACGTTATCAAAGTGTGGGATACCAAATGCAAAGCAGTAAACGCTGGCTTGCAGGTTCCACCTCTGCTGTTCCCAAGGGACGTACTCTCGGCTCGGGTTCTTCCAATCAATAATCAAATCCGGTTGCACCCAGTCGGCAGTACCAGTAAGCACTAAGCGTACGCCGTCGCGTTCGTCCAAAGGAATGCGGAAAGACTGCTCCACCCCAGTAGGAACCATCAACTCAGGAAAGACTTGTTCGTGCCAGGCAAAAAGATTATTGCGTGCAACATCGACTACTGATTCATACTTATGTCGCCATTCCACTACAAGTTTAGCAAGATCAGGCGTAATGGAATCCATATAGTTAGATGCTTCTTCAAAAGAAACCCGTCTACCTGTATGCATGAATTCTTTACCACAATACTCAATAGTATTGTGAACCATGTTGCCTCGCATGAGGTCGCTAGATTCTCGAGTTTGAACCAGGTTTAAGCGTTCTTGGCGGGACTGCTCCGGGCAATTTGTAAACGTCCCCAACCAACTTTGGCGAATCGGAATCTCGATCATGCAATTAGTATCTCACAGTGGTGTGACAGCGGAGCGGACCCGGTCGGCGTTGCCCCGGAGAGGAAAGACAACACCGACCGACCCGGTTCTCGCTTCCAGGCGTAGCCTTGGTTTCCCCACCCCCCCCTAAAGGGGGGTGGGGGTACCGCACCTACTGGGTTAAGCATACAGGACGGGGTCGGCCTCCGGTGGGACCACATCCGATAACGCCACGTTGTACATTCTTTCTTCGACAGCCCGGTTCAAAAGATCGTGCGAACGCCCTCGTCCAACCCCCGCCAACCGCCCGACCTCGGCCCCGTTACCCAACTCAAGTTGAGCATCAAGCATGGCCTGCCGCCTTACGTAGGCAACCGCTATCTTTAACTTTTCTAAGTTGTGTGCAATTTGTGCTGAAAGGCGCAAAACCATTTCGTGATTGTCGCCGTATTCATCCAAATGTTTTCGCATGGCGCAACCGAATACTGCTGGTTCTGGCAAAAGATTAGTGCCGAATGAATAGATACTTTCCGGCCCGTTACCCATGTTCTAAACCTTTTTTAGCATCTACTGACACGTTGCTTCTTACCTCGATGTCCAAGCACTTGATTAAATCTCTGATCCGATCTATTGCTGCCGGATCAAACCGTTCTGGTTTAGCCACGATGTCAGACAGCGGAGCATGAACCCCGAGTAAGACTTTTTGGGACTCTCTCAGATATTCGCTTTGAAGAACGAGGGGAGTTATGAACTCCCCGTCTGGATCTGTTGGTGTAGCCACTGTTAACTCCCTGCAGTAGATGACTCTAGATGACCGGTTGTTGCCCCTACCTGTACGTAGGGGGTGTCCCACATCTCTATCAAACGACTCATTTACTTTCTCCTTTTCTGTTTGTTAAGTCTCTGTTGTTTCTGCTTCGCCCACTGTGCTCTGCGCTTCTCTGCGTCGCGTTCACGAAGAGCCAGGAGTTCCTTCCGTGTCGGGGTGGACGTATCGCCGCTGTAATGAAATGCCATTTACTTGCTCTCCCTCTGGATCTGCCCGCATCCACGACACTCCTGCCATTCCCACTGGTCGGGTGTTTCGATCTTTACCCACCTGTGTTCTGACACGCGGGGGACGCCCCGCTTGTCGTAGCGATGGCACCAACGCCCGGTGCTGTCAGGCTTATCGTCGATGGTTGCCCCGCACTGCTCACACTCATTCGCTTTCACTGAAGATCCCTCCCATGAAATGCTTCTCTTGCAGGCTGCTTTTTTGCCACAGCGTTCTCGCCATAGCATCCACAATCTTTTCTACTGCTTGATCAAACTCTTTTTGAAACTCTCTGCTGGGTATGTCGTCGTAAAAGTCGTTGATGGGTAGTTCATATATTTTGTCCAGTATCTTGGCTGTTACCCCCTCCAAATAGGGTGCGTCTTCAACTTCTTCTTCTTTGGCTAGGTGTTCGTTAAGTTTGGCATCATCGTATGCTGCCATTCTGTTTTCGTAATCTTCCATCGCCAGTTCGTAAAATGTCATTGTCCATTACCTCCTGTTGATGCCTGCTTCATGCTTTGGCCTGTCGTATGTGAGGCTGGGTAGCCGTTAATGCTTTTACTCTTTCCATGTAGGCGATGCCAGTTACTACCACCGGCAACGGGCGTTCAAGCCCATAGAGTGCGTCGGGGTACTTGTAACAAGCATCACATACGTTGATGTAACCCTGACCGTCGGATACCTGTTTCTCCTCGTCGATATCGATGGTTGCCCCGCACCGTTCACACTCGCGGCAGCAGCAGAGCACGCAGGTATCACCCAGCCGCATGTCCGGTGTCTCACCGGCCTTTGCCGACTCGCACTGTTGGACGTACTCGCCTCGAAAGTTTCCTTCGGTGGCATTGATGCATTCGATCACGTCTGACTCAACCATTTTTTGGTGCCGCCTTCCGACGCTCTTTGAAAGAGCGAAACCCCTCAGTTAGGGATTCGCAGTAGTGCCCTGCGTAGCAGTCCCATTTTTTGCCGTCATCCGAAACCATCTGCCACGTTACGTACGGATGATTCCCCACGTATGCTTTGGCTAGCACCAGGCCGAGATGCTTGCGTTCCAGCCGGCCACCGGCCCATGTGTGGTACGCAATAGGTTTGGCACCGTTGCGTAGTTTTAACTCGTCGTCGTAAATCATGTGTTCTCTCCTCTGTCGGATATGTGCAGTCTCACTATACACGGTGCTGGTCCACCACTAAATCCCACTATTCAGATACACTAAACAACGTCGGGCAACCGTCCGACCACAAACAGGAGAGATAAAATGCACGAGATACACGGCCAAGACAATCTGCTACTAATGGAAGGCCACCCACTAAGTGGTATGGGGAATTGGCATGGCCTCGCCGAAACAGAGCACTGGGACAGTAGAGAAAAGGGTCTGCCACTCTCAGACGTACAGCACGTTCTCGGCATAGGAAATTGGGAAGTAGAATCGGTTCCGCTCGTCGACTCCCGGACAGGTCAAATCATAGAAACCCATCAGGGCATAGCCTGCGGCGACAACCCCCCGCACTACTTCCCCACCAACGGCTACGGCATCCTCCAAAACCAAGCACTGGTTGAACTAAGCGAAGTGTTCAGGCAAGCGGGTCAAGAAGAGTACGGAATAGACCTTCCAATACTGTCTGCCGGAACACTGCGTAACCGGCGCATGGCTTTTCTCTCCGTTGGAGTACCCGACAATGCCAGCCTAGACGGACTACCAGCCCGGAACCATGCCATGAACCTTGGAACCAGCCACGACGGGACCTGCGCCCTCGTTGGCTGCCTCGCCACCTACATAGTGGTTTGTTCCAACACTTTCCGGGCCAGCCTACTGGGTGCCAACCCGCCAGAACTTCGTACCCTCCACTCACGAGGCATAACACTCGACGGAGCAAAACAGACACTGACCGAGATGGTTAAAGGCTCCCACTACGTAGATACAGCCATCCGCCGGCTACTGGATACCTCCTACCCGGTGGGTACGTTCGTTGAAGACATGGCAACCTTCGTGCTCCCCAAGTACTACGACGCTTCCGGCACACGCTCGGACTTCGACAGGGAACGCCACCAGCGACGAATCATCAATAACCAAAACCGTATAGAAGAGATGCTGGTCTGTTATCACTCGCCCCAAGTTCCCGCAGAGTACCGAGGTACCGCCTACGCTGCCATCATGGCGGTACAGGGGTGGGAGCAGCACGACAAACCAACCCGGAACAGTAAAGGGGCACCACCGAGGGCGAGAGTAGCCACCGCTGTAGAGAAAAGCGTTAACTACGCCGCGACCACCGGAGGGTACCCACTTTCTGCCGCCCTCATGAATACCCCAGCGTCGGCCGGCAAAAGCCTCTCTCGAAAGGTACGAGATGCCGCCTACAACTAACCCCAGTTAACCACCGAGTTCACCCCTTAACCGCCTACCGTTTACCGGTAGGCGGTTCTGGTTTTTCTGCTTAAAAAGAATACCAGGATTAGTAAAAGTAGTTTAGATCTACTTGGTAAGAGGGCAAGACGCCCGACACTATCGACCCCCGGGAGTATGATAAACTATTCATATCAACTAACGGAGAGAGAGAAGGAATGAGAGACTTACTGTTTATACTGGCCGGTTCACTATGTGGGGCGACGCTAGTTTATTGCATAGCATCCTTTATAGAAGCCGGTCTCGCTGGTTTCAATCGACGACGACGCGCCAAAAAGAACTGGGATGCTCTACTAGCCACAAGTCGGGCGCGGCGAGAAGAATTAGAAGCCCGCTACGGTCCACCACCAACCGCAGAAACAACAGGTGCTCATACCACTGTGGTGGCGCTAGACGAGATAGAGACTAAACAACTACAGGACCTCTTGAACAACCACCCGACCCTGATGGAGGACTATCCCGCTATCTCATCGTTGGACCTCGGGCTAGGGCGGAACCAATGAGCATCACAACCGTTTCAATAGCCCCCAAAATTACAAATCCTGGTGCTAAAGCACCAGAACGGTTTGCCCTCGCAGATTGGGCGAACCTAGCCCGCTACTTCCTAAGTGCAGATATTAAATGCAGCCCGGTAGCGGCTAACGGTAAACGGGCCAGCGATTCAGTGAGAGTAGCGACATGGCTACCATCGGGACCGGAAAAAACCTGCCCCGGGGCGTCCGACTACTGCCACGCTCCAAAAGGCTCCCTAGTCTGCTATTCATGCCGACTAGAAAAAGGCCGGCCAGCACTGGGGCGCAAAACAGAAGCGCGGTTGCGCATATGGCAGAAACTAACACCGGGGGAATTAACCACCCTCGCCGCGGCGATAATTTCCGAAACCGTAAAAATGCAAACGGAACCCGGGCCACAATCCGCCCACGCTAAAAAGCCCGTAAAGAGACCAATCCTGCGAATAGGGGCGGGCGGCGATCTCGACACCCAGAGAACCGCTCATGCATGGGTGGCGGCGCTGTCGTGGGCGGTCGTACGCTATCCAACGTTTAACGCGTGGCTTTACTCCCGTTCTTATGGGCTACCGGATCAACCCGACCCACTACGGCCACTGGCAGACGCTAAACGGGACGGGC
>Ga0209337_1003726_pt1 | contig 10702 bp, 21 predicted proteins | sample LinPmetageLP53_FD_184044 | JGI IMG/M metagenome (GOLD analysis project Ga0209337, IMG submission 184044) | Marine viral communities from the Pacific Ocean - LP-53 (SPAdes) (version 2) | ecosystem: Environmental > Aquatic > Marine > Oceanic | place: Pacific Ocean | collected 2010-02-08 | reverse complement strand
CGTGGTAACGTCATATTTGAGAATAAAAAAATATTTATTTTTACTTTCAAAAAAAAACTTCTATACGGAAATAACTTTTATTGACAAAAAAGGGCGGTTTCCTAACTTTTTTCTATTTTATTAATTTAAAGCAAAAGTTACTTTTCCCTTGACACTAGTATATTTATGGGATAATAAGGGATAAACAGAAAGGATTATTATGAAAACGTATATATTCAACGTTCCGTGTTCCGCGCAGTATGAAGTATTCGCCGAGGACGAAGAACAAGCAAGAAAGATACTCGAAGTTGGAAGAGATTCAAGAATATTTTTATCTGACTTAATTGATGATGATATTGTCAAAACAATACTCGAAGACGAAGATTATAAGAAAGCAGACCTTGTAGAAATAGAGGAGAGATAATGGAAAGAACAGAAATAGGTATTGGTAATATGCGTATCGACGTGGTCGATGATAACGCTGTATATATCAATCTAAACGGGTACACCTACTATATTGACGATTCAACAAATGAGCAAATATTCAAGAAATATATAGAGGATAATGATCAAATAATAGAGAAACACAAGTGAGACAATTTGTCCATTGTCCGTGTTCCAAAATTATGGTATCAATACCAAATGAACAGAAAAGACATAGAAGATTTATATGGGGACGATGAACCCAATATACTTTTTGCTGACGGATTTGACGCTGCTATTTCTGGCGTCATATGGGATGGAGAGAGAACAAGAGTAGTGTACGAAATGGAATCAATTTTAGAAATTCTCACAGTTCGTGATAGCATGACCTATGAGGAAGCAGTCGAATTTTTCGACTATAACATTGCGGGATCACATATGGGAGAGTATACACCCTTCTATTTGGAAACGTAATAACAACAGGAGAAAGAAATGGGCAGATTTAAAGATTGGGTTATGGAAATGCAAGATGACGCTATGGATATGGAACTACAAGAGTTTGTTGATAAACACGGAGAAGTTAATATTGATATATGGCGTGATGTTAATGACCCATTTTACGAAAAACCAATTATTTATGATCCAATTTAATGATTAAATACCCAATGGTCCTTGTTACGTGGTACGATGCCAAAGACGGACAAACCGGTTGGCATAGTGTCACCGACGTACAAAAAGAACCACTGGCTGTATGTCATTCAATGGGTTGGATGGTAACACACAACGAAACAAAAATAGTGATCATGGCAGACTATTCGAAATACGATTTAGAACAAGATGGCGGTCGTCATATTGCGATACCAACAGGGTGGGTGAAATCAATCGCTTATCTTGATATAAGTTATACGAAAAAGGAGAATGCATGAAACGATTAAATACAGAAGAAGGAAGACCTTTTAAAGCAGGAGATGTAAGAGAAGATGGGTATAGGTTTGATTCCTATATGTACAAATTTATTAAACAAGACGGGTTTTATAGAGAAAAATGGAGAAATGAAGTTAATTGGAATAAGCATCTAAAAGATTCAAGCGACAGACACATTAGAATGAAAAAAGAAATAACGGCTGTAATAGATAAAATAAAAATTGGGGATAAAAATTGGTTAAATGATATACCAGAAGAAATAAAAACTAAAATTAAAAAGTTAGGTATTCTAGAATATAACGGATGTACTACGTGTGGCCACGACAATCCTAAGCATTTAGATTTTCATCATCGCGATGCAACAACAAAAGACAAAGACATAAGTAAATATTGGCGATCAAGTTACCGAGAATTTTTAAAGGCATATAATGAAATGTTTAAATGTGATGTGTATTGTTCGCACCATCACAGAGATATAGAGAGCGAAATAAAAAATAGATCAATATTAGGAGATTAACTATGAACATGGATAGATTATTACAATCAGTTAAAAAACACGAAGGCTACAGAAACAAGGTGTACTTAGATACCTTAGGCAAGAGAACCGTGGGCGTCGGGCATTTGTGTGTGGAGGACTTTTGGGAGGATGATAAGGAGTATGAAGAGAAATTTCTCATGACTATACTCGAACATGACCTACAAACCGCTATAAAAGGCGCTGAGAGGCTTTTAAAGGGTTGCGATATACTAGACAGCCTTGCAAAAGAAATCATTATAGAGATGGTGTTTCAGCTAGGAGAAACAGGGGTAAGCAAATTTAAGAATATGATCAAAGCATTAGAAGATGGTCCTGATTACCAGACGGCGGCAATCGAAATGCTTGACTCAAAATGGGCAAAACAAACACCGCAAAGAGCGGAGGGTATGAGTTCAGAAATGGCTGGACTTGGTTGATGATTTCTATGATAATATGAAGAAGGAACAGGAGCTATTAAATATGAGCTACAAGGAATCCGTTCGGCAAAAAAGAAAAAGGAAAGAGAAAGATAAAACAAAAAAACAAAAAACATGGGAGGACTATATGCCTTTTTATTCACAATGGTACTGGATGCATGATTGGTTAGGACGTAAATGTAAAGCTTGGTATCACGGGCCAAGAATTGACTGGATGTTTCTAGAAAGATGGGAAAAGAAAAAGAAAAATAAAGAAAAAAAGAAGAAATGAATATATTTATAATAACAGGAATGGTTGTAATTATACTATTATTGGCTTTTATTGCTCTTATGATTTATGTCATAGGAGAAAAAATATCCCAAAAATAAAAAAAGGTTGATTTAGTATATCGTTTAGGTGTATAACTAAAAGCTTACACCCAAAACAAAGGAGAGACTATGACGGCGGAAGAAATGCAAAGTGTTATCGTATATTTAACAGATAAAATAGAAAAATTAGAACAACAAAAACTGTGTGAATGCGGTAAAAATGAAGTATCTACCCCTGAATATAAAACAACTCCTAAACAAATATTTACAACAAATTATGATGAAGACGAGGAATGCTTAACGTGTTCAGCTTAGCTCTTCTTCCTTCTCCACATTTATCTTTAAACTCTCTCTTTTGCATGAATACTCCTATCTTGGCTCCATTGTTGAACTTTACCGCGCCAATAATCTTTCTCTTTACGATCTAACTGTTCCCAACGTGCGCGTCTAAATCCATCTTTATCAAATTTATATCGTAAATTTTTTGCTTGTTTATCATATTTAGTTTCAATTAACTCAGACATTAAGACCTTTGACAGGGGTTTCAGCAGTGAAATGTACATTAAAAGCCATAGAACGACGTTCTCCTTCACTTCTAAATGGATATACTTGGTGTGTTAACCAACTAGGAAAGATATAAAAGTCTCCTACCTCTGGTTTTGCTAAAAAACTATGCCTTGCAAAATGATTTGGTACAGAACCTATAAACTCTAAACAGCCTGCAGTAGGATGATGATCTTCTTTTGCATACTCTTCTTCAAACTTGGGAGGTATTTTCAAAAAGCATACGCCCGATAAATTAGAATCGTGAATGTGTATCGGATTAAAATCGCCAGCCCACTGACTAACAGCCCAAACACGAAACGCAACTTTTGTTCCCTCTGGAAGAAAATCAGGAAGTATTCGTTTCGTATATTCTTGCGATATTGTTGCAAGAAATTCTGGTAAACCTTCTATTGCACCGTGGTTAATGCTTATTTCTTTTTTAACATTGCCGGCAAGATTATGACTCCAGTCACGATCTTTACTAACTTTTTCATCTCCTAATACACTATCGGTTTGCGCATTAAGTGCATCAACATATAATTGTGGTAGTTTAGTTTTTAATATACTTGGTCCAAAAGGTTGATATATATCAAAAGCTATTTGTACTTCTTCTGTTTTAACCATCAAATCTCTCTGGATTTTTTGATAATTCTTTTTCGTGTTGTATCCACAATTTACGTCCTTCTTGAACCATCATGTCCCACTCTATCGCATCAAATTCTTTCACAGAACCATCTGTGTAATATACTCTTACGCGGTTTATAGTTTCCCCAGAAGTGGGGTGAGGGGCTTGGAATTTAATAACTCCACTAACTATTTTTTTTCTTTTTTGCATTATCTACTGGAGGAATTTTAGATTCATTAAATAATGATTTAACATCTGCTAAAGCTTCTCTAACATCTACTTTTTCCATAATAATATTTTTCAATTCTTCTATATGATTAGCATGATCAAAATCTTTGCTCGTAATATAAGTAGGATTATTTACTAATAAAATTTCTTTCGCTTCAAGTTCTGATAACTCTCCGTTAAGTTTGTGTAAAACAGCACTATATAATGCTGATTTAATTTTTAATTCACTCTGTTCTGACATGATTATCCTCTCTATTCTGTAATGTTGGTTTGCTTTCTTCTTTATCAATTAAATAACGTAAAAAAGAAGCAATAGACATATAATTTTTGTCTGCGGTCACCCTTGCTCTTTTATATGTATCTATATTGATAGCGACAGACTTATATTTTGTAATATCAGTCATTCTCTTTCTCCTATATTTAGTATATTTATTCATACAAAGCCATACATATGGGATTTTATAAAAATGTCAAGGAAATATTAAGTTTTTTTATTATTATTATAGTATTTCCATATTTCGTCAGATTTAAAAATATGAGGGTATTTTTCAAACAAACCTAATGTTACCATTAATAATTTTTTTGTATACTCTGGGTCAATAGCATAGTTTTTTAAACTTTTTACAACTGAACGAACATCTACATTATCATCTATATATTGTTTTAAACGAATCTCTCTGTATTCTTTAAAAGCACTAGAAGTATTAAGCAATGCAACATAATCAGAAACACTTTCACATTTATTACCATATATTTTTAATATTACATCGCTATTTAAAGATTTAATATGTGGTTCTGTTTCATCTGTTTGTATAATTCCATAATAATTATTTGCCTCTAGAGCAAATCTAGAACGTCCCCAATCAGATTCTAATATGGCTTGCGCCACACTAATAACTACAATGACTCTATAATATGGTTCAATAACAGCATTATTTAATATAGTACATTCTGCAATACCTTGAACAAATTGATCTCTTGGATTTATACTATAATTAAAATCAAATCCATTTAACATTGGATTGCATAATAAAAATAATGTTGCACACAGTTCTTTAAACATCATCTTTCTCCATAAACGCGTATTCTACCTTTAATTGTATCTGTTCCGGTGTCCGTTGTCGACATATTTTTGTACCGGGCCTCCAACTCTTGCGGTAACTGGTGGTTTTTACGTCTATTTTTCTTACTTCTCCTGTCTTTTTATGCACCAAAACCATATCTATTGGACCAGAGCCTTGCACATTACGAAATACCCAGTAATCTTCTTGCAAAAATTTTATAACGGCTTTAAATTCGCTAACGTCACCTATTTTTTGTTTATCTCGCCCCATGATGGTCCTATCTCCATGTCTACTTTTAAAGGCACTTTAAGTTCAACTGTGTTTTCCATTACTTCCTTGATTCGTGTTGCCTGTTCCTTGCTCTCAATAGAACAGTTCAATTCATCGTGTACCTGTATATGTGAAATAATACCCTCTTCATATAAATCTATCATTGCCTTCTTTGTCATATCAGCACTAGATCCTTGTATTAACCTATTCAACGCTTTGTATGTCCATGCTCGTTTTAAGTCACTTCCATATTCTCGTTGTGCATCAACTAAAGGTAATGATTTATGAATACCAAATGCTCGCGGTTCCCATTTATCAAAACGACATTTGCGACCAAGTAATGTCCTAAGATACCCTACATTATCTGCTTTCCGTGTTGCTTGTTCCATTAACTGTTTAACAAAAGGTACATTCGCATGAAACTTAGCAAATAAATCTTCTGTTTCTTCTTTATCTAAACCAAGTTCACTGGATAATTTACCTTTACCCATACCATACATCATACCAAGGTTAATTGTTTTCGCTGTACGTCTATCTATACCCGCCATATCAGCAACGGCTTGATGGAAGTCTGGATCTTCTGTCTTATATGATTCAATAACTTCATCTGCACCTTTTAATCCGCCTCCTGTGAGCGCGGCAAAATGAACTAATACTCTTGGTTCTTGCTGTGAATAATCAAAGCTACCCCATGTACAACCCTCATTTGGTACAAAAATGGACCTAATTAGAGGTCCTATCTCCTTGTTTCGTGATGGAATCTGCTGTAAATTGGGATTTGAGTACGAAAATCGTCCTGTTACGGTACCACCTGTGTCTCCTCTCATCTGATGTATGTCTGCATGAATGCGACTTTTATAAGAATGACGAAGAATAGTATCAATAAATGTAGTCCTAGCTTTATTCGTTTCTCTCGCAGTCACAATCATCTTAGCTAAAGGATGCTTATGACTTACAAGAAAGTTTTTATCAAACTTTGGTTGCCCAGACTTCTCTGTTACTTCATATTTAATTTTTAATTTATCAAATGCTTTGGCTACACTAACTGCCGCCCAAATATCAACATCAACATTTGTATCTTTTTTAATTTGTCGTAACACTTTAGTCTCTTGTGCTTGTAAGTTTTTCTTAATCTTCTCTGCTTTTTCTAAATCAACGCGTACACCGTTCCATTTCATATCTATTAAACATGGTAGTAACCGTGTTTCGAGATCAAATATACTTGTTAACTCTTGCTTAATTAATTCTATTTTAAAAAACTGCCATAGTCTTAATGTGAGGTCTGCGTCTTGCTCTGCATAAGGACCAACATACATAGCGGGTAATTTATACATCTCTGCTTTTGCATCGACGCCCCATTCTTTTGCGGCTTCATACAATAACCCTTCTGACTTTGTTTCTTTTAAATAATCTTTACCTAACTCGTTTAGTGAATATCTAAATCTATTCTCATCAACTAATGGTGCGGCAATCAACGTATCAATAATACGTCCTTTAACTTCTAGTCCCCACCAACGTAGCCAACCTACATCATATTGTGCATTGTGAAAAATTTTATCACAAGGTAAATCTAATATCTTTTTAATTTGTCTTTTTAAAATCTTTTCATCAAAGTTGCCACCACCTTCATGCTGAATAGGAAAGTAACCTTTCCAACCTTCAACTGCTATAGCAATACCTGCAATGTAACCATTATTAGTTGCCCAACCGGGGCCTGTTTGTTTTATTCCCGGATCATATGTTTCTAAATCAATCGCAATTTCTTTTGCATCAGAAAGATTAGGTACATCTTCCGGAGGAGTCCACTCACTTGGAGTTTGAAATAATGGAATTTGTACCATGCTATTCCTTATCGTTTATTTCACCAGCTATTGCCGCATATCCCGCCATGTCTATGTAACAATCTTCTGTTGGTTTGTGTTTAATTCTTGCTACTTTTACAAGCAACATACAAATAGCAACATTGTGTGCTGATATTTCATAATCTAAAAAAGAACTCCATAGTTTTGCAATGTTCTCATGATTAATAGTTTTGTCACCGTAGTCTCTTTCTCTTGGTCCTCTTACAACCTTAATAGTTTTTTCTAAATATTCTCTAGTGTTCATCTTTCTCCTTAATAGCTTGTAAATCATTATTAAGTAATCGTAAATCAAGTAATAATATTTTTAACTCTCTATCTACTTTTTCACGATTTAATTTTGGTAATTCTGCACGTATTTTTTTAACTTGTTTTTCTGTTACACTTACTTGTTTCAAAGCAGTTTCTATTGTAAACATTAAAATGCCTCCGTAAATTCTCTGTCCGATTGTGATCTTACAATGTTCAAAGTGTTTTTTGCCCGCGTCATTCCCACATAGAATACACGTCTTTCTGCATCTCGCTGTTTCCAATATTCAGCATCAGTCTTACGAGATAAATCTGTTAATAACATAACATTATCTGCTTCACCACCTTTTGATCCATGTATAGTAGATAGCTTGATCCGTGGTGCGCGTTTAATGTTTTCTTTACGACGCAATACGGCTCTTACATATGTTGCTTTTGGCAAAGGTATATTTCTTAGAGCATCAAACCAAGGCTTCTCTTTATTGACAGATAATCCGTAGTCCGATACCAATGTATCATAGGTATATAATTTTTCTTTATTAACATTTTTCATTTCTTTAAATTCTTTCGATACACCTCTACCTGTTACAATATAATTATAAAATGAACGAACGGCTTTAATATCAACTGCTTTTCCTTTTCGTACATCTTCCCACGCAAGAATAGCTTGGTGTATTCTTTTATTAATAGAGGTACGGTCTCCTCTTTCATAAAAGTAACCATAAATTTTTAAATCTTCTTCTAACTTATCTAAACGATATCTATCTCTTGCAAGCACTAACCAATTACCTTCTTTCATTTTTTGTAATTGTTCTACAGGATAAATGTTTACTTCTCCTTTTTCATCTCTTGAGGTCCACTCTTTATCAACTCTATCCTCTATACGGCTAATAAGTTTATTAGCTTTTGCATGAATTAACTTTGGTAAACGATAAGATTTATTTAAAATAGTTCGTGTTCCTTCCATATTCATTAGGTATTCTGGTCTTGCACCAGCCCAACGATAAATTGCTTGATCATCATCGCCCGCTATGTAAACACGTTTTGCATTTGATATAACTCTCTCAACCATTTTCCATTGTAACCAACTAAGATCTTGTGCTTCATCTATTATAACAACATCAAAGTTTGGAATTAAATCATAATGTTGTTTGTTAAAGTCAACAATCATGTCTGTCATATCATATTTATTTCTTGCTCTTTTATATTTAATTAAAGATTCATCTATGTATTTTAGTTTTGGTAATCCGCCGGGTAAATGTCCTGTGTTATGATCATTAAAAAAGTTTTCTGTTGTAAGTCCTCTTATCTTTGCTCCATCTATTATCTGCATAAATATATCATCGGGAAAACCAACACCATATGATTTTATATTTTGATTAGGATTACTTAATTTTATTTGTAACTTATTAGATATATAACGATAGTCATTATCATCCATTATGTTTTCATCTTTTAAATGTAACTCTCTGTACGCCAAACTATGTAGTGTACGAAAGTTCATAAAGTCTTTTGTATTATAATTTAATTGTGAAACTGCTCTTGATAATGCTTCATCTGCCGCTTGATTAGTAAAAGCAAGATACGCAATCTTATTAGGATTAACTTTATTTTCACGCAACTCTTTTTCTACAATGTGTAGTAAATGTGTTGTCTTACCTGTTCCGGGTGGACCAAAAATTATATTTCTATGCATTAAAAAGGTGTATCCTCATCCATGTTTGGTGTTTCAAAATCATCTGCGTTTTTCTTTGTCCAAGGTAAATACCAAAGATAAGACATCTTACCTTTTACTCTACGCCTTATATCGCCGCCGCCTAACTTGTTTCGAATGTGCGCTGTCATCTCTGTTGTATTAAAATCTTTAAAATCATTCTTCTTTAAAAACTTTTGTAACCACTCAGATTTGAAGTAGGCTGTCATTTTTTGGCTCTTGCCTTCTGTATCTACATATTCTTTTTCTTCAAATAATGCTTTACCCATATCTATTTCATCTATGTTTTCTGCATGTCCTTGGTCCTCTAAGAAATGTGCAAGTAAGTTTTCAAATCTACCTGTCTTCGTAATCTCTGTAGGCATTTGTATAACTTCAACCACTTGTAGTAATGCTTGTATACGACTATCCCAATCATTAGGTCTCATCATGTTTGGCATTTCATTAATTTCATTTAGACATGCTCTACGAAATTTATGTTGATCATATAACTGCTCTGTAGATAATTTTAATCGTCTACCATTTATATTTAAAAACCAAATTGATTCATCACTTTCAAACTTTGTTAAATCACTTACTTGATGCTCAAAAGAATTACCTATTCCGTATTGTTTACCTCTACATAAGTTCTGTGAACACATAGCGGCCATAGGTTGGTCTTTACATTTGTATTGATAATCTTTTTTCTCATGTTGATTTATTGTTTTTAAAACTTGTTGAGAAGGTAGCGGTGGTTCCATGTGTTTATGATTAAATTCATCTATTTTACCTTGCCAATCATCTGGCCACTTCTTTTTTGCATAAACTGCATATTGATATAATGTATTATCTCTTCCGCCTTGTGGTATTCCTTGCGACATTAAAGTAGCTATACAAGGTGGACCATCCTTGAACTCTTCTTGATTTTTTCTTTTAACTTTAAATTCTTTTAAATCTTTTTCGGTCGTACAATAAGTATCATATAGAGAAAAGAAAGTATCCAAACTAACCCCAGTACCATCATCATTAACGCTATGCCTAAAACTATCATCGCCGCCGAAATAGGGAAGATTAAGAAAGTTTCCAGTGTCTCCACGATCTGCTTTAATTTCAATTTGCTTTGGAAATATTTCACAATTTGCATAACCTAACTCTCCCGCCCATTCTTGTAGTTTATCACGTACAAGCTTTGCTTGCACTGGTTCTTTTAAAAAAAGAAATACATGTGCACCATTACTCTTTGATTTGCACAAAACTAAAGGTAACTCTAATTCTCTTACTTTTCTTATTATTTTTTTATGATCTAAAGGATACGTATCAATATCTATGCAACCCCATATACATTTTGAATTATCTCTTATTGGTATTATACCAAGACTTGGTTCTTTTTTATTTAAATGATCGATCCATAATTGATCAGTAACAGGTGCTTTTTTAATAAAAGCTTGACCACCAGCTTTTCCATTTACTTTTTGACCATCACTTTTATATTGACCATAGGCTCTATCTAACCCATAAAAAATACTTTTAAACTTTTTAACTCTTTCTTCCATATACTTCCATAAATGTAAAGGGGCGG
>Ga0209337_1003724_pt1 | contig 10704 bp, 31 predicted proteins | sample LinPmetageLP53_FD_184044 | JGI IMG/M metagenome (GOLD analysis project Ga0209337, IMG submission 184044) | Marine viral communities from the Pacific Ocean - LP-53 (SPAdes) (version 2) | ecosystem: Environmental > Aquatic > Marine > Oceanic | place: Pacific Ocean | collected 2010-02-08 | reverse complement strand
CAACAACCCGCGAGTGGCGTAATAGTTGGAAAATAAGTGAAGAATTAACAATCGAAGACTTAGCAGCATAAGGAGTAAATCATGGCTGTAGCAACATACATAGTTGACAAATCTGGCAATCAGATTGATGCCGCTGACCTGACCAGTAAACCCAGCGATAGGCATTTTCGTGGCGCATGGTCATTGTCTGGCAAGGTTATTTCAGAAGATATGACTGCCGCGAAGGCTATCTTCAAAGACAAAATTCGTGAGGTTCGCGCACCACTGTTGGCGGCAGAGGATGTCGTTTATATGAAAGCGTTAGAGGCTGACGATAGTTCTGCAAAGTCTGCTTCAGTTACCAAGAAAGCTGCCCTGCGTGATGCACCAGCCGCATCTGCAATCGACAGCGCAGACACGATTGCAAAGCTAAAAGCGGCTTGGGATAAATCTGTGCTGGGCGACAGCCCTTACGCATAGGTGACTTATGAACGATGAAACCAAAGTTGTCCTAGATGTAGCTGCTGGCACAGGCACAGTCGCCGCGTGGATGGCTATGGTTCCTGACTTTGTAGCGTTGTTCACTGGTGTCTGGGTGTTGATACGCATCTTTGAAACCAAGACTGTTCAGAGGCTTTTAGGGAAAGATGTTTAAGGCAATCGTACTGGCCTGCGCAATAGCGACCCCTACTGATTGCATAGAATTTCACGACACTCGCGGCCCATACGATACTCGCGCTGCATGTGAACGCCGTGCAATGGAAATGGGGCGTGACGTTGGGGAAATGACTCACGGCCTGATGCCTAAGAGATGGCGGTGTCAAACATTGAAGAAGGGTATGCTGTCCTAGTGGAACCGATTAGCACTGCATTAGCTGGCATTGCGCTTGTGAAAGCAAGTGTGGACGGGATTAAGTCAGCCATTGGTACAGCCAAGGACATTGGTGCTATTGCAGGCGACATAGATTCGCTGCTTAACGGTCAACAGCAAGTCCAGGCTGCAAGCAATAAGAAAGGCGGCATGGGTATCGCAGACCAGTTCGGCGTTGAAAGTGTTGCAAAGGAACTGATAGACGCACGGTTAGCCGCTGAACAAGTGGCTGAAGTCAGGCGCTTAACAGACCACAGATTTGGCGCTGGCACTTGGCAGTCTATACTAGATGAACGTGCTAAGAGAATACGCGAGGCCAGGGAAGCCCAGGCCAAGGCGCGTAGAGAAGCTGCGCTTTCCCAGCAAGAGATGATTGATAACATGAAGATTGGCTTGGCTGTCCTTGCGCTTGCTTGCGTTGTGATAGGTTTGTTTATTACTGTAATGGTATCAACAGCAAAGTCTATTGAGGTTGGATGAGTACGACAACAGGCCTTATCGGTGAGTATCACGCCGCTGCCATTGTGTTATCATTAGGCTGGCGAGTGTCTATGTGTCAGCAAGACAAGGTTGATTTATTAGCGTGGAAAGATGATGAATATATCAGGATACAAGTTAAGACTGCGAGCCTACTATTACAGAAAGGCAAGCGCCTTCCGAGTTACCATTTTCAGTTTGGGCATGGACGCAAGAATAAAATTATTGGGAGTGTTAAGGACTATGACATATTATGCTGTGTGGGCTATCAACATAGGAAAGCAGTGTTCTTGCCAGTTTTTGAGGTGCAACAAAAGTCAAAGCGCATGTCGCCTAAGTTATTTGATGAAGATAAAGCAGAGTTTTATTCGTTTAATAAAGCGATGGCGGCAGTAAGAGGACGCAGAGATGGGTAAAGCACTCACAGAGTACAAAATCATACCGCGTATGATGATGCTGGCATTTACTGTTATGGCCTGGAATGTATGCGATTGGTTCATGGCCCTTGGCGCTGACGCTACTACTCAACAGACAGCTTTTGTTAGCACTATAGTCGGCGCGGCTACAGGTGCTTTTGCTGTATGGTGTGGAAGTGAGTCTAAATGAAACAGGCGGCGACAAAGTTAAATGAAGCAAGTGAAATAACAATTCCATTGCGTAATCTTATAAGCATGATTGCGTTTACCGCCGTATCAGTTTGGGTTTATTTTGGGCTAACAGAACGCATTAGTTTTTTAGAACACAACCTTGAACTGACGATGGAAGAAGTTGAGGAGAACGACAACTGGATTGATGACTGGAAACCACCAGAGAGCGTTCAGGATATGGTGGCAAAGGTGCATGTTTTAGAAGTCGAGATAGCAAAACTTAAACTTATAGTAGAGGCTAAGTAATGATTGAGACATTCGTTCTAGTCATAAGCATGTGGGGTAATGACGGAAATGAGTGGCAATATATTGGTAATCAAATGGTTTTGCAGCAAGAGATGACGGAAGAACAGTGTGTGTATTTAATTGATGAAGAAATGTGGAGAGCCACTTACCATAATGATTATTACAGGATGATTGCACAGTGTTACCCTGTTGATTGTGCTGGAAAGGAGAGTTGCGAGTGATACAGTTACTAGGTGTGGTTGGTAATCTTGCCCAGACCTTCTTAGAAGGCAAGGTTGAGAAGCAGAAAGCCAAGTCAGAGATAATGAAGACCGCAGCCCAGCATGATTCCAAGTGGGAACTCATCATGGCTGAGTCCACAAAATCCAGTTTTAAAGATGAGATAATTACAATTGTTGTACTAATTCCCTGCATACTTAGCTTTGTTCCAGGTATGGAAGAACTGGTCAAATCTGGATTTGCTAGGTTAAACGAATTGCCAGATTGGTATCAGAATATATTGTATGTTACCATTCTTGCCGGATTAGGACTCAAAGGCGTAGATAAGTTTAGGAAAAAATAGTGGCAACTAAGAAAAAATCTACAGTCAACAAGGCGGGTAACTACACCAAGCCAACTATGCGCAAGAACCTGTTTAACAGCATAAAAGCTAGTGGCAAGGGCGGCAGGCCAGGTCAATGGTCGGCGCGTAAAGCGCAGATGCTTGCAAAGCAGTACAAAGCCAAAGGCGGGGGATACAGGTAATGCCTTTAGCTAAGTCACAACGAAGCTTAAAGTCTTGGACTAAGCAGAAGTGGAGAACCAAAAGTGGTAAACCATCTACTCAAGGGTCTAAAGCCACGGGGGAACGGTATTTACCTTCCGCTGCCATTAAGTCGTTATCGAAAGCGGAGTACGCAGCGACAACCCGTGCTAAACGAAAGGCAACTAAAGCTGGTAAACAAGTTTCCAAGCAGCCTAAAAAGATTGCCAAAAAAACCAGAAGATTTAGAAAGGTAAAGTGATGAAGCGCGAAGCAAAAGCTAAAGTAAAAAAGGTCGCGGCTGGGTTACGAAAAGCCTCTCGTTCTCATGCGAAGCAAGCAAAAGTTTTAACAAAGCTAATAAAGAAAAAGAGATGACTTATCCTTTATCACCTAACTTTACGTTAGAAGAAATGGTTAAATCCCAGACTGCTGAACGTAAGGGCATCCCCAATGCCCCAGAACTGCATCACATTGAGGCTATGGAACTGTTGTGTGAAAAGATATTGCAGCCCATCCGTGATGAGTTTGGTTCGTTTCTAGTGTCATCAGGGTATCGCAGCCCAGAGTTATGCGTTGCAATTGGCAGTAGCTTGGACAGCCAACATGCCAAGGGTGAGGCGGCAGACTTTGAGGTAGCAGGCATAGACAACTATGACCTGGCAAGATGGATTGAGGACAACTTAGAGTATGACCAGCTTATTCTTGAGTGTTATACTGGCGGCAACTCTGGATGGATACATTGCAGCTACATTGAAGGCGGTAGAGGTGAGTCGCTTACATATAACAAGAAAGACGGGTATACCCACGGGCTAAAGAAAGATGGCTAGAACACCAGCATGGCAGCGCAAAGCAGGCAAGAACCCTAAAGGCGGTTTGAACGCCAAGGGTCGTGCGTCTGCTAAGAAGCAGGGTATGAATCTTAAAGCGCCTGTAAAGAAGGGCGACAACCCAAGACGCGCAAGTTTCTTGGCTAGAATGGGCGGTATGAGGGGGCCAGAAAGAAAGAATGGTAAGCCGACTAGGTTACTCTTGTCTCTCAGGGCATGGGGTGCAAGCAGCAAGGCTGATGCAAAGTCGAAGGCAGCAGCAATATCCAAGCGTAATAAAACAAAGAAAGGAAAGTAATTATGCCGATGGGAAAAGGAACTTACGGTTCAAAGATGGGTCGTCCACCAAAGAAGAAAGCCGCTAAAGGTAAGGGCTTGACTGCAAAGCAGAAGGCATTGCCATCCGCTTTACAGAAAAAGATTATGAAGTCTAAGAAGAAATAACTAGACTATAGCCAGAGCCATCTCTGTGTTTGAATGATTTGTAAGGGATGTTGTAGTGTCGCGCAGCATCCCTTGCCCTTTCATGTTCAAGCCAGTTATCAAATGTAAGTGATTCACCAACTTTCAAACTCTTTAAGAATGTCCACCTTCCTCTTTTCTTTATTGGCTTGCCCAGCTTTGGCTGCCCACAACACTCGCATCTCTCCATAACAATTTCTCCCGTTTATTGAGTAGCAGATGGGTTGCTTACTCCCAAGCATTACCCATCCACCATCTTTTATATAATGTTTGTGACCACATACAGCGCATGCAATATGCCGTGAATCAAACTTTTTCTTTGCCATCTTCCAGCAGTTCTAAAGCAATCGCGCCATAGCCTATGATGTCTACGAATGAATCTATGTGATTACAGTTCAAACCAAACTCATCCTTGGCTGATAACCTAGATAGTTTTACGGCTATCATAAACGCGCAGACCTGTGTTTCAGTCATCTTGTGGCCTGTAATCATAGACCCCATTTCACTGATTTGCCGAAAGTTATCACCCACCGTTCCATACTTAGACCGTTCCAAGAGTATGTCTTTGCAATGGTCTAAAGCATGAAAGGCAGTCTCCAGATTAGAAAGGGACTTCATCATCGAGTGCCATCTGTGGCTTAGGTGCTGCTGGTGTTTCCATTGACTCGGCAATCTTACGCATGCCGCCCTGTCTTACGTTAGCAGCAATGCTTTCACCGCTTGTGTAATCCTCTGCAATGCGTTCACTGATACTTACATCAATAGAACCATCCTCATTAGCAAAGACAGAGATTTGATGCCGTGTGTCCTTGCTTAGAACAACATCACCTGGTTCCTTGCCTACATAGGGCTTCCAGTTTGAATTGCTATGAGTTGCTTTCTTGTCTGGGTCATTCGCAAAGCAGCGAATAGTTGTGATTTTTCTCAAGGCCATTAGGCTTCTCCTTCTTCATTTATAGGTATAAGTTTAGATAACTTCACGCTTATGTAAGGTATTTCCTGTGATGTATTATTGTTCCACCCAGAAATAATGTATGTCTCCCCACTAAGGGTCATGTAACCTTTCATGTCTGGGCTTTTATCGTTGCCTTTTTTATTGTACGGAAACATTGCCCCGTTCAAGTCTTTGTGTTTGAAAGCCTCCACTTTACTCTCCCGCTGTTAGTTTATCTTCAGCATCAAGGAACAGCTTAACAATGTGCTGCGCTGCCTCTGGATTCCGTTGTTTGATTTCCTGTATTTTAGGCTTCATATCCTCAAACAGAGTATGAACATTATTGACATGCTTCATCTGACGCAAGCGTGATTTCATGTCTTGCCACACGCCCTTGTCGTGCTTCTCGTCAAGTTCTTCACGGGTCATTTCTTTGGGTGGCTCAGACGGGGCCGGAGACTGTTGACTTGGAGGGTCTTTTTTCTCGACAGCCACCGTCTGATTCTGTGCAATATTCTCTGCCTTGCGTGGCACTGCATCCATTTCATTAGCAGATGCATACTCGCCACCAGACAAACCAAGACTAGCTAATGCCCTGCCTATAGCAGATGTCTCTGCATTTTCCAAGGCAGAAGTTGTGTTGACATGGCCTTGCCCTCTTATTTCTTCAGCCATACCAGACCCAACAGTGATGCCATCCTTGTTTGTAACAATGGCTTTGACCACTACGCGGTGTCCATCATCCACAATAATCTTTGTGTCGATACCAAACTCTGCACCAAGCACACGGCGAAACGCCTCGACACGATGCACCACTTGCAGATACATCTTGCCGCCCTTTTGCTTGATAGCGTGGTCTTTATAGTAATCAGCCACGACTGTCATTGCTTGTGTTAAATCAGTCATTGTCATTCACCTCCTCATTGTAGTCCGTAATCGCTTTCATAAATGACGCAAGCATAGTCTTTAGTTCATCAAGGTCTTTCTGCATGTGCGCCATGTCTCGTTCGATTCGGTTCAATCTCTCTTGCGTGAAGTCGATTGCTTGCGCATGTTCCTGTTCTACCTCAGTCATTTGCCCTCTCCAGCTTCTTTGATGCGGCTGCCCCTTTAAGCACATCCTTTGTGTTAGTAATTTGGTCAGAATAATGCTGAACAAATTGTGTTACGACTTTTAATTTTGTGCTGTCTTCAGCATCTTCGCAGTATTGTGAATCAAGGCCAAAATATATATTGTTTTTATCAGCTATTGATTTAAGCCTAGCCATTAACAGGCAACTTCTTGCCCACTCCAGCAATTCATCAATATCTATGTCGTCTGTAAAACTCTCAGTGCTATCCCAAAAGTGATACTTTGACCACACCGTAAGCATTTGAAACTCATCCTTTGTCATCTCCATCTTAATCATACTTACCCTTCCCTTTCGGCTTACCAACATTAAAACCCTTGTTCACTTTAGTCTGGCTATAGTTTTTTTTCCTAATAACCCTACCCATAGCGTCAGTCTTGACGTTTACCTCTGGTATTCTCAACGCCTCTTTTATCTCATCCCTAGTCGGTACTTTCATTCCACCCTCCAAGTTTGTTTAGCAATCTCAAGTATCTCAGGGCCATGCCGCTGCGCTATCTCTGCAAAGTCAGGTGCAACCATACCAAACAGGTTCTTCCAATTGCCATTAGCAGCTTTCATAAGGTTTTGTATAGTCAACCACCGCTGCGCTATTCTTTCATAAGCTTCTTCTAATGCGTCAGGTTTAAGCATGTCGCAGTTATCAGGTGTGCATAGGTTGTAGCCCTCGCCAGTAACAAACAGCAAGGCTGGCACTAGGCCAGTGCCTTTCCAGTACACCGCCTGCTGCGCTACCTGATTCCAGGTGGGTTCAGTCTTTGGTTTCGGTATACGCCAAGTCCTTGTGCCATCTTTCTTGGGCGGGTTGGCTACAGGCAAGCTGCACTTTAGGTCAATCTGTCTTGTGTCATCAGCATAATCCAAGAACATAATGGTAGGTATGTCTAGCCTGTCATCTTTGAATACGCGCTGGTATTCGCCCACCATCTCCACGTTCTTGCCAAAGTATTCTTCCGTGCCTCTGACTGCATGACCTATCATTTCTGGGATAGCTTCCTTGCAGGCTTCAAACACTTCCATGTCCTTGCCATTATCCCATTTGATAGGCTTGTATTCCATGTACTCTGTCATGGCATGTCTTACTGCCTCGCCTAGTGTCAAGCCCTCTTGCTGGCCTCTGACGGGCGAGTAATCATGCAGCCCAAAGTAATGGTCGCAGCCCTGTTGTACTATCTGCCCTGCCCTTGGCCTAGCTGACATTGGGAACTGCATCTTGTATTCTTTGCGAATGTATAGTTTGAACAGGTTTTCATAAGTGGATTGCGTACCACCTGATGCGCTGTTGTGATAACAACCGAAATCTTTTCGATAGTCTGGGATTGTGTACTCAGTCATTTTGTGAGCCTTTCCCAGCCATGCAATACTTTATGGCTTACTTTTTCGTACTTTTTTTCTAAACCAGCTATCTCTTTTAATAACCTAACAACCTGTTTTTCTTTATCTTCTTTGATAAAAGCCAAAGCTGCCATATGAGCTTGCGCTGCGTACTGTTCGCCTTCAGTTAATTTACGTTTCATTTGACCCTCCATAGGACTTTCTTACCAACCCATTGCCAATCTGTCAACCAAGCATCCTGACATAGACAGCCTCGACTGCCTTAGAATGTTCGATGTCCTCTCCAATGACTTTAAGAGTTGCCTTTGCTGACAAAACTATACCTCGGCAGCTTTCCCAATAGTCAGGGAATGTTGTGTCGGCATACATCATTGCCCTACTTCTTAACTCAGCCATAGCCTCGTTCTCTGTAGCGTCTATGTAATAGTGGTTCTTGGTTTCCTTGATAATGTCTGGCGCGATACAATCGCAATCAACATGGTCACGATAATAAGTTTTCGGTATACGGTACTGCTTTGGTTTTTCCACGTTACCCTCCATGAAAGTGGAATATGACTTATAAATGACTCTACCACAGTATTGACAGTCTGTCAAACACTAATTATTCTAGGGGCATGGACTTAAAACAATATTTACAGACAGAACGGCTGAGTATGGGTAAGTTTGCTTATAAATCTGGGCTGTCTATCTCAGCGGTGTCGCGGTTAGTCAGGGGTGAGAGATTTCCTACGCCCGAATCTATGCGGCGTATCTCTCTAGCAACTGATGGAAAGGTAAAAGCTAATGACTTCTACGAACAACACCACAGCCAGCGACTACGTTAACTGCCCTGACTGCGGCGGGGCTGGTGAATATGAGGTTGAGGTCGAGGTGATTGACCATGCCAACGGCGGCTTTATCAAGGGCGTGATGCAGACCTGTGAGTTCTGTGACGGTGATGGTGAGGTGCATGAGGAAGATGCAGCCGAGTTTCTCATCCATGTAGAGTTTGAACAGTGAGGGATAGGCAGAAGGATGACTTCTATCCTACACCATTGATTGCTGTCGAAGGGTTGATGGATGTAGAAAGTTTTGATGGTGATGTGTGGGAACCAGCTTGCGGCAATGGTGCTATATCTGAGCCTTTCTCACATTACCATAACGTCATTAGCACTGACCTAAACGACTATGGGTACGGTCAGTCTGGCGTGGATTTTATGATGGAGTCTAAGCTACTTGCGCCAAACATAGTTACGAACCCACCATACAAACACGCCCAGAAATTTATTGAAAAAGCTATTTCTCTCAAAGCTGTTAAACATTGCTGGCTTTTACGCCTTGCTTTTTTAGAAGGACGTTCTCGCCGTGTCGCCCTATTTGACACCCATAAGCCAGCTAGGGTTTGGGTTTTCTCTCAACGCCTGACCATATGGCGCGGTGATGAAAAGCCTAGCGGCAACGGCACGACTGCCTACGCTTGGTTTGTGTGGGATGGCGATGCAACAGAAACAAAGGTAGGTTGGATATGACCAATGGACGCAACAAGGGTGCTTCTTTTGAACGCGAGGTTTCTCTACTAATCCACGACCAGCTAGGCGTAAAGGTAAAGCGTGACCTGGAACAGTACCGGCTAGCTGGCAAGGGTGATTTGATTGGTCTTGATGGGTGGCTAATAGAGTGCAAGCGGTATGCAAACACAACAGCCAATAATATCCACAAAGATGCCTGGTGGTCACAAACTTGCGCCGCCGCGTTATTAACAGGTGAACTGCCGGTTCTCATTTACAAGTTTGACCGGCAACCGATTCGCTGCGTTGTGTATCTCTCAGCTATCAACGAGGCTTTTTCTAATAAGCAAGACATAGCCACGATTAGCTTTGAGACTTGGTGCATGCTAGTGCGGGAATCATTGTGTGATTAGCCCCATAAAACTCCTCCGGCATCTTGTTGCCTTTGGCTAGGTTTTCCTCTGCCGTAATGATTTGTAGGTTCCAAGGCACATGCAACCCGCATATAGTTTTGCCTTGGATGGGGTAATAATGGTCAACAACCATGCTTGCTTCGCGGGCTTCAACGTATATCTCTATGATTGTGTTTCTTAGATTATACCAGTTAAGTGATGCTTTTCTTACTCTGCGTTTTCTTGCGTTCTTTAGTGCCGACAAACGGTCTTTGTTTTTTTCTCTCCATTTAGCAGATGTTGCTTTTATTTGGTCAATCTTATCGGGGTTAGAACGTCTAATCTTTTGGTAATTGCAAAGATGTTCTTTGTTTTTTGTGTAATATACCTTTTGTGCTTGACTGATTTGGGTTCTTTTTTCTTTATACCGCGCCTCACGGTATTCTTTTAGGTTGTCTGCGTTCTCTCTGACATATGCTTTTTGGTAGGCAGCAACAGCATCTTTGTTACTTTTCACATATGCGTTGGCTTTAGTTATGAGCCTTTCTCTATTGTCCTTGTAATACAGCTTGTCTGTGGCTGTCTTGCACTCCAAGCATACAGCTTGGCTTGTGACTCTCTCAGCTACATGCCCATGCTTGCAGGGCTTGCCTGTAAAGTACCGTTTCAGCCCTTTCTCTTTTGCTTCTTTGCGTGTGATTATCTGCATGTGAAACCCTCCTTTTCAATGCTTTATAAATTTGTGGTTGACAGGTTTTTGCTTCTTCGTATAATCCGCATTAGCGGTGTTAAGCATAACAAGTTAAGCATTACTTGTTTTGCAACCCAAGTACCTATTGCAAAAAGAAAAGGGTGCTTAACTTGTTAAGCATAACTTGTTAAGCCTAGCACCCCAGCCCCTTTTTATTTATTTTTCCTCTAGCTCTATCGTTTCCAAGGCCATCTCCAAAACCTTGGGTATACTTGTCTCGCCTAGTTCATAGGCTTGTATTGTGCGGCGCGATAACCCCAGCTTTTCAGCAAATGATAGCTGCGTATAACCAAGGAAAGACCGCCTTTCTCTAAGTTCTGATGGTGTCATTTCTCTACCCAACTTTCGCAAAGAAGAAAATCTCTACCCAGCTTTTCTCTGATGCGTCTGTGATTGCAGCAATGCCCCATGAATCGAGGCT
>Ga0209337_1003722_pt1 | contig 10707 bp, 15 predicted proteins | sample LinPmetageLP53_FD_184044 | JGI IMG/M metagenome (GOLD analysis project Ga0209337, IMG submission 184044) | Marine viral communities from the Pacific Ocean - LP-53 (SPAdes) (version 2) | ecosystem: Environmental > Aquatic > Marine > Oceanic | place: Pacific Ocean | collected 2010-02-08 | reverse complement strand
AAACTTCTGTGCATGCCAGAAGAAGTGGTAATAAGAATCTCATACTTCCTCCGTGCGGTTCAAAAAATTATAACCGCAAAAAAATGTGAAACCCATGCATACACTGCACATTGTCCAAGCACCGACGGCATAACATTGCACTGCCACTATTGCATTTATTATGGAACAAGTAAGACTCATCCATTTGCTATTTAAAATTTTCATTTTTCCTTCCTCTTGATTAATTCTATTTCACTGGATTCCGTGTTTGTTTCAATCCAGCATCTTGCGCCACAGTTTAAGGGCTTGTGGGGGCGATAGATCACCCGTGCTATTTCATTACCACTCTTATCACGAATGATTGCTTCATGGGCATAATTGTTATCCTTATAGGTCTTTACACTAAGAACGGGATCATCTGTCTGGTTCTTAGTGTTCCTTTTTATGACATGCTGATTAACATGTATAATTTTTTTCATTTTTCCTCCAAGTTTAAAAAAGAGCGGGTGATGGGACTCGAACCCACGACAATCTGATTGGCAACCAGATACTCTACCAACTGAGTTACACCCGCAAAGTGGTGGAGAATAGCGGATTTGAACCGCTGACCCTCTGCGTGCAAAGCAGATGCTCTCCCAACTGAGCTAATTCCCCCATAATTTCATTATTTCTCCAAAGTGGTGGACCCGGCGGGAGTCGAACCCGCGTCCTCACCAGTGCCTAAACAAAGTCATTCACAAGTTTGTCTGGTTATTTCTCTCTCAGCGAGATACCCACTGTTTGTTATACTCTATAGTCCGTGGTCGAAAGAGTTTTGGTTTTTACAACTGTCCTGTTGTTTTGCTCTAATTGGATAGATGGCCTAGAGCAGCCACCCGATTACGCCGCTAGGGCGTTTTCGAAATACAAATTATTGTTTGCGTTTAAGTTTTTTTAGATTTTAAGGCTCTCGCCTATCTTGCACTCTGTTCACACTCCTGATCAGTCGAAATCCCTTACGGGCCCTTTTTTCATTATACTTATAATATAACGTGTTTAAATAGACTTGTCAAGTAGGATCTTTATAATCAATGTAAATATGATTCAAATATTGTTTCATCAAGGCTTCTTTGGCTACGCAGTTTTCGCACTCATAAAACAACCAAGCATATGTGGTTTTCTTTTCATCTATTTTTTTTTGAGTTCTTGTAATATCTAAATGCAAACACTCAATAGCTGTATCGTAATCCTCCAAGTTCAAATCATGTTTGTCAACAATGTCAAACAAAGTTCCCCACTCGGCTTCATCTATAGCATTGTTCGCTCTTTGAAAGATTGATTGATATTCCTGCTGTCTAGGATCATCAGCAGAGAGAGTGTCCGGATGAAAGCTTTTCGCAATCTGTCTGAAGATTTTTTTAGAATCAAATTCTTTTTTTCTTTCTTCTTTTATAGCTGCTAGTTGTACTGCTGGCATGGAGGAGAAAATCTGACTTACCCTATTTGAATGTTTTTGATTTAACTGGTCTAGTTGCACTTTTTTTCTACCAAGGAAGTTCTGATAAAACTCATTAAACTCCTTAAGAGCATCTGACATAACCTCTTTGGTGAACTCTAATTCATAGAATAATGAACGATATTCATTCAACAATTTTTTAAATTTAAGTTTCTGTTTTCTCATCTTGCTCTAAATAGTTTCGAGCAATTGGTTTACACTTTTGTCTCGTAAGGATGGTCTTTGTAGGGCGTTTTATTTCTTTATCTACATTAGCAGAAATAAATTTTTTATATTCATCCCAAGAAGAGATATTATAAAAATCGTTTACCTGCCGTCCTATCGCATCCTCAAAATTAAATGGAGCAAAAACCTTTTCAATTGGAAAAAAACGAGCCGACCACCTTTCTTCAATTGGCAACGCATCATGTTCTTTCCAATCTGCACCGGGGCGGAATCTTCCTGTTCCTGATCTTATGATTTTTCTGAACTCTATGAATTCGTCCTTACCAAAAGTAAAGGAAGTGTAAGCGCCATCCTTGAACGTTTTTCCTTCGGATGAAATATAAAAGTTTTTTGATGAAGAAATTAATTTTCTATGTTCTCGAAGTTGCCATGCTGGAAAATAACCGTAAGGAAAACTTACATAGTATTTGTTGGGTACAACCCACTTTGAAATCTCATCAGCAATTTTAAAAATTGATAGTGATCCGTGGATGACCGACCAAGCCAGACAATCTCTTTTATCTCTGTCCTTGGGGTGTATCGGCACGTAGTAAATTGGGATGTATCGGATGGTCTGATCTGGCTTTCTCTCATGTCTTCGATGAGCGTAAACTGGGTCCTTCACAAAGTCTCCAAGTTTCTTTTTTATGAGCGGAGAAATGTCGTCATTGCAGATAATCCAAATCGTATCACACCCGGCATGAGCACACTCAGCGACGGCTGCTTCGAGCAGAGAATAATCAGGCGCGATCGGCATCAAACAGTCCGGCCATGCTTGGTCAAAATCCAACGGTTGTCCGGCGACCGGAACGATCCCAGCTAGGTGAAAGTATGTTGTATTATTTTCTCTAGTAACTTCCATGTGTAGCCTTTTTTCTGTTCCATTTCGTAGACATCTTTGAAGGAAATATCCGGCACATAATGAGGCACAACGACGCGCTTATTAAACTCGATTACAGGCTTCCGAAATTTCGGCAATCCTCTCGAATTATAACCAACGACACTGCCTTGAATTCCTTCCTTTTTTATCATCTGTAACATCTTTAATCTCGAGTAAACTGGGGACAACTCCACGTCATTTATTTGCTCATCCGAGAGGTATGAAATGCCAACTAAATCTTTTACATGAGAACCGACATTTTCTCGTTCGGAAGAGAAGAACTTTATGGTCTTTATAAACTCATCCTGAGGGTCTATAATTTCATCGATATTATGACTGCCTCCGACTCTCCAGTCATAGAAATCATAAACATGATGCCAACCTGTCTCCAAGTGGTCAAATTCATTCAATTTATCGTATGTAATGGTGATTCGCTTGTTGTAATTGGTGAGTAGCACTAAATTTTCATTTTCTTTACGATAACCCGCAATACTACTAGGAAAAAGCAAAATTCCGGACATACTTAGTAAAAAACAAAGCCGATCCCAGACCTGCAGTGGCGTTGCAGCGTCAAGACCAAGCCATGCAAAGTCATAGTCACTATACTGTACATCTAAATTAAAGGGCGGGATAGGCGATATTAACACGCAGGGGGTTTCAGTGCGGAATGAGTGCAATAAACACGTTATTGTCTTGCCTATATTGAGTTCTTTGTAGTGTACTTCTAAGTCGCTCACTTATACCTCTGGTTTTGCCCAAGTACTTATGACGTGCATAAGCAGGGGACGACCGTCATTAACAAGCCAAACATCATGCACTGATTGGTCTCCAATCATCTTGGTTTTCCTAGCCAATTTGGCGGGAAATGCTACTCCAATTTCTCCATCAGAAAATCCTAAATAATCTTTATAATTGTTCCTAAAATTTTTCTGTTGTTCTTCGGATAATTGGGCCAAAAAAAGGTCTAGTTTTTGACTAATAATAAATGCTGCTGCGTCCTCTCCTCCGCCCTTGTACCAATAGTAAGATAGGCCGCCAATGATGTTGCTGATTTCTCTCCCAAGAAGGTCTAACTTTTTATCAATTTTCTTTCGAGGTGGTGTTCTTTTTTCTGTCTGAGTTCTTGCATCTTTAAGTGCAACCTCTTCGGCTTCCTTGTCCTTGACAACCCCCGATGATTTAACAACAGTTTTGTAATTTTCATAGGCAGCGCCGTTATCCGAATATTGATAAACTTGAGGGTAATCTACCTTGCCCAAAAGAATATTTATTAAGTGCTGTTGGACCAGTGGGTCGCTTTCAAATCTCGAATTTTCTCGGAGAAAAATTTTCCACTCATTTAGTATTTTTTTCATTTTTTATGACCCTCAATAAAAACTTTTCTGGTATTTCTTTAAATAGTCTACCTTTAATTATTACATCATAACCTGTAAACTCTGACTTGTCCTTATCGGGGCCATGATCGAACTCAACAAGCAGGTAGCCGTCAGTCGTTATAATACCATTTTCTCCCTCAATATATTGAAATAAAATCAGACCTTCTTTGTTTAAAAAAAATAAATCTCCCTTTTTAAACACATCGATGTTTCCTAAATGCACCAACCGCATTTGGCCAAAGATCTGTTGCAATATCTAAGCAGCCTTCTGCTACCTTTTGAATCTCCCACTGGGCACCTTCGTGAGTTCGTAGGTCAATAAATTTAAGAAGATTATTGAGATTAACCGTTCCATAATACTCTGTGTACATAGACTGTGGAAGAACCATCCGTGCTTGCTCTCGGCAAACCCCCCGGGCCATCATTTGGTTGGCCAGGTCTACGGAACGCTCAATATGTGTTTGTAAAACCTCACTTACTGTAATTCCAAAATCTTTATCAGACAAGTCTGGATAGAGAATGGGATTTATTTCATCTTGGTTAGAAGATTGTCTATTGGACTTATGCTGTGTACGGAATGCATTTGGGCAATAAAAAGCAAGATCTTTATCTGTGTATCGTCTGCTAATCTCGTTGTAACTCCAAGTCCTATGTCGCATATGCTGAGAACGCACAAAAAGAGGAACGACAAACTTAAAGGTAACCACGTTGTGCTCGAACGTGCTCGTGTGTCTGTGTTTAACAAGATAGTTAATGAGTTTCTTATCTCTATCATCGAGTTCCTCCTTTTCGACTCCAAATGAAACACGGGCACTGTTCACAATTGTGAGGTCGGTGCCCATGTGGTCTATATATTGAACCTTCCCTATATCGTCGCCGTATAGGTCGATTGTTTTTTCGTATTTCATTACTTCTCCGAAGATTGAAATGATTTTTCCGCAGAAAAAGCTCCGGGTTCATCGCCCATCTCGTGCCCCTCTGCATCGCTGAAGAAGGGAATAACAAATTTCTTTCCACCAATGGCACTGAAGTAGTCTGTCTTTGCATCTGCTTCAGGACCTGCAACTACAACTTCTCTATTATCAACAGCATAATACTCTTGTGGAGCATATGCTGGCTCTTCTGATCCATCGGGTTCAGTTTGGTAGTAAGTCAGGGCAAAATAAACTGATGGTTGGTTTTCACGGTAGTTGCGGATTAATTTTTCGCCGCCGATAACGGCTGCTTGGCCGAATTGCTTACCAAGACCTATCAGATCTTGCTTGGATAGATTTAAAACAAAATAACTTGTCTCTTCTCCGCCGTATTTACCATCCAACTTTACATAATCCAGCGCTGCTTTGTCCAACGCTGATCTTAAAACACTCATACGTTGAGCATTTGAGGATTCATCACTAGCTTCACCACGAGGGTTTTCCGCCGTAAGGATTCCAAAACGTTGCAGTTTTGCCCTAGGATTAGGATCTCTTAGACTTCCCAATACATCTTCTAGCGAGAGTTGAACTTCGGCCTCTTGTAAGTATGGGCTCTCTAAGAGTATACTGTTTTTTCTGTTGTCAATGATAACTTCTTTGATCAACTTCTTTAAAACTTCTTTATTCATCGTGTAATCTCCCGTATACATAGTTTTCTAACACTAGATAATTAGTTTCCCCTGCTGCTTTTATCTCTTGTAACATACGTCTTTCAACGACTATAGTATCCCCAACGGATACTTGCACACTGCAATCAGTGGCAATTCCTAATACATCACAGCTAACATAGGGCGCAGTGGGGGCCTTATATTCATCTGGTAATACTATTAGTGACTTTTCTTCTTCCTGAGTTTCTATCGGAAGCACAAGAAGATGCCTATTGGTAGGTTCTAGATACATTATTCCTCCTTCATTAATATAACCAATGCCTCTTAACATACTATATTATAACATATTAAGAGGCACTTGTCAAATATTAATTATGAGAATTTTTCTTATTTTGTATTTCTGTTCTAAGTTCTTTCAATTCTTTGATTGCTGTTAGAGCAGCTTTTCTTGCTCTAGGGGCAGCAGCTTTATAACCATAGGTCCCCGCTTCTACTTTATCAATGTCAGCCATTGTAGCACGAAGTTCTTCAATAATTAATTCAAGTCTATCTCTCATTTCTTTCTCCTAAAAAATTTCACATGATCCACCGGCACATGCTAATTCGCCGGATAGATTTGTCTCATCTTGTTCTTCCCTAATTAGATCCAAGTCAATACTTTTTACAAAAGGAAGCAAACTTTCATATTCTTCTTTGGTACAATCTTCAAAAGGCGCTTGAACATACGTATGATCTGAGTAAGGAAGGACGGATAGTCCGTTATAGCATTTTCTATTTTCCCACATCCATGCACCCACGGTATCCCACTCATCTGGTTTGACTGTGACTGTTGCAGATACGTTATGTGTATTGTGGCCGTTTTGGTGCCCTCCTTTGATCCAAGTGTCGCTAATGGTTCTTATCCTATGTAAGAGATCCAAAGCGCTCTCGTGGCGTGTTATGGCCCCCTCTGGTGCCTTCTGAGGTATCTTAATGAGAGCAGTATCATGTGGTCGAAATTTATCATCCTCAACTAACTCAGGAATGTTATTCAAAAGGTAGGTATAGATTGCTTCATTTTTTCCTACGCGAATTCTGCGTAAATAATGATCGTTGTGCCACGCATGAATCCCTGAGGATGTTCCAAGGGTCAAAGAAGTTGTCCCCGCAGGTTTGACACAAGTTGTTCTTGCTGCTGGTTTAATACCAATTTGATATGCTACTCTTCTGTTTTCTCGCTTAACAACAAGCGAAGCGGCGGTGAGGTCTAAATTAAGAACTCCGCCAGATGCAATACCTGTCATAGAGACTCCTATGAGGGCATCCTTTTCGGTGTTCCTCTTCCACACTGGTCGTAGGTAGTGGAAGTCCGTGTAAGACGCTTGAAGGGTCCCTATGAACGTTGCTGCTGATACTCTCTCTTCTAGTTCCTCTTGGGTTGTAACATCACTCACATTAACTTCTGTTAGGTTGCAAAACTGATAGGGTCTGAGGCCTATTTCACAACAGGGATTGGTTCCCCAATCTTTGTCGTTTGAAAAATAAAAACCTGGTTCTCCAGCCCCTGATTCACGAACACGATTCCAGATACCCATAAAAGTATCCCTGTCAATGCGATGACGCATAAGAACTGCAGAGTTGTTCGCTCGCCCTCTTTGTGGGTTAAGTTCCCACCAGTTTCCTGTTTTTGCCGATAACATCTCTTCATCGTCAGCCGAGAATAAAGAGATAAGAGCAGCCCTTCGAATACCTCCAGCCAGAACTGCATCCGCAATGTAGCAGATGATGTCATGAACCTCAATAGGAGCCAATTGGTTGCCGGTTTCTTTCGCATCTAACATTCCTTCTATTTTTACTAAACACTCTTTGAGTGGTTGTGGTCCCGGGGCCTTTCCTCCGGAAGTAACTAACAGTGCACCTTTAGGTCGTATGTCAGAAAAATCAAACCTCAACCTTGAAGTTCCCTTGAAGTACGAAGCAATCAAGGCTTTAACAGCATCTGCCCAGCCCTCAATTGAATCACCAATAAGAAACCTTCGGCTTCTATTCGATGGCTTTCGTATCTCTGGGAGTTTTTCGACATGGTGCTTTTGCACAGAGTAACCCACTCCCGTTCCGCCTAACAAAAGGAACATAACCTCACTAAAGACATGATAATTATCAACGGGACAAAAGGCACAATTAAAAATGCGGTTGGGAGAAACCTCTATGGGTTTTCCGCCAAACTGCATTGATCTCATTGAAGGGAGAACCTTCTTTTGAAATACAAATTGATAAGTATCTATTATCTCCCTCTGGAGACTTGGAAACTTCTTAATATGCATATTCATATTGCGGGTTACCAACTCTTGCCAATTCTCACGTCGATTTAAATCTTCCAGAAACCTAGCATACTTCATATGTACGGTGACATCCGATAAGATTTTGTTTTCTAGTTGCATTATTGTTTCCTCCTTATTTTGCACTTAGTTCGCTATATTTTTGTCTCAGAATACTCAAAGCATCTTTTGCTGATGGCATTTCAGTATCATTATCTTCTCTATTTAGAACCTTTATGGTCACATCTGACCAGTCTACAAAACAAGGGAACACAAGACCATCCGGTCCATTTCTATTCTTAGCTACAAAGATTCTTCCTTTATTTGATTGCTTATCTTGAACTGTTCGCGACAATGAGAAAATAAAATCTGCCACAAAACATTTGTTGAAAGCCTCTGAAATTGCCTCCATAGTGATAACCTCTGCATTGAGTCCACTACGATTTGTCTGGGATGCTGTCCACACAGGGATCTCATAAATCTGAGCTAATGCTCTGAGTCCCTCATATGTTTCCTCGAGTTCATGTCTTTTTTCATTGGACTGTCGAGTTGGACGCAACAGATCAGCATAATCACACAAAACAATGTCAGGTTCAATGCCTCTTTTCTTTAGTTTTTCAATGTGGTTCTTGATGTTCTGGACTGACGCTGACTTTGTAGGGTACTCTTTGATGATTAGCGTTCCATCAACCCCCTCCACATGAGCCAGCACTTCCTCTTTTCGATCTGTAAGTTCATTAAGAGGGATGCCACTCAGACAAGAATCAAATCGACTACCAACAACGGTGTCTTTGAGTTCCAATGTGTAATAGACAACTGTCTTTCCGGCCTTCAAAGCTTGCGCTGCCAAGTGAACTAAGACCATTGACTTCCCGGCACCAGTGGGGGCAATAACAACACCCAATTCATTGTTACCTAGACCTCCTTTTACTATCTCATCCATTCTTTCCCATCCTGTTGAAATTGGAGATCTGTTAATAAATTCAAAACGCTTTAATGCATCTGTATGATAGTTGTGTCCAAAGTTATTATCCGTTCCTAGCTTTAATGCATCTTGTATAACCTTTTCAATCTCATCAAATGATGAAGACTTAATAAGTTTTATAGATTGCATCATTGCCCCTTTTAATACCTGCTTCCTACAAAAATCTAAAGATTTATCTTTAACGTATTCCGCTTCCTGCACACCTTCGGATTTCATAATCCTAGCGAAGTAATGTCTCACTTGAGTAGCCGCAGCATCGTCACAATGGTTCAACTCTGTTCTAAGTACTGCCATCATTACTTCATGATTTGGATGTGTACTGTATTTAGCTCTGTATTTTAATAAAGTGTCTGCAAAAATTTGCAAATATTTTAATTCAAAAAACTCAACCCTCAATACCTCCGATATTTGGTCGAAGAAGGGTCTGTCCTCCAACATAAGTTGGCACATATTTTCTTGGAATTTTTTTCCGAACCTTATAAAGGTTTCCTGATCGTTTATAGTCATAAGTCCTCCGTGTGTTATTTAAATATAACTTATTTTCTGTAAAGTGTCAAGGTGAATGATCACCTTTTTATATTTTTCATTATTCTTGATAATTCTTCAAAATTCACATATGCTAAATCGTCGGAAAATAGCATCTTTGTAAAATTTAACTTTGAAAACTCAGGCTCAAAGTACATTATGGCATTATCAATAAAAATTCTATTCACAGGTCTAATGTTTGGTGAATAGAGTTGCATAATCTTATAATTATTTTTTACTAGATCTGCAGAACGCATAATGTTTTCATGTAACTTGAGCTTTTTTGTTTGCATTGCACAATTAGTAACAATTTTTTTACAATCGTATTCTTCCTCATCAATCATGAAGGGAAACCTTTTTGCAATTGTTTTAAGTCCGACGCCTGGTACACCTGGTAAATTATCGCTTGGGTCGCCGGCAATCGCCCGGGCCAGAGCAAAATTATTGGGGTGTATTTTAAACTCGTCAAGAATAGTTTGTTTTGTAACAATCTTATCTTGGATGGGTCGATAGATGGATGTATATTTGTCACACAATTGGAAGAAATCTTTGTCGGATGAAACGATAGTTTTCTCCCAAAATGCATAAAGAAGGTGACGGGATATGTAAGCTATAACATCATCTGCTTCAACGTAATCTATGGTGACTTGTATAACAGGTAATCCATTTAGGTATTCCATCAACCTTATAAGCTGGTAGGCTTTATTCTTTGTTTGCTCCTCCGGAGATAAGTCTATTTGTCTCCTATTAAATCTTATGGGGCTTCGGCCCTCTTTATATTCCTTGTTCAAAGCACGTTTACGTTGGGATCCTTCATGACCATCCCAAACTACTACAACCTCCTTGGGTTGAAACTTGCGGCACACCTTCTGTAGGGATTTCAAGAAACCTATGCAGCCGCCAATTGGATTACCGTGCTTATCCATCTGTGGGTTTACAATGTAACTTCTTATGAACATATTTAGTCCATCAATTATTAAAACCTTACTCATTTGCCCTCCACAATCTTATAAGAGTGAGTTGCTTTGGGGTAGTGCCACTCAACCATTTTGCTTTCATTGAGAGCCCTGAACTTAGTGGGCATATCTTCTAAAAGGTATCCGGTGAACTTAATACCGTTATGTTTTATTATTATCTTCTTCATAGTGTCCTCCTATTATGTTAATAATATAACGTGTTATGTGTCACTTGTCAATTAAATAGATAAAAAAACCTCCACTCATTACAAGTGGAGGCACCAATTAACATGTTATTATTTTACTCTTTATCGACGTTGAAGTTTTTCCCTTCAACGTCGAACTTCTTAATTATCTCTTCATCCATAATTTCAAACACAAGACTTTTGAATTTCTTATCTTGAAGTTTGGTTGTCCATTCGGAGGAT
>Ga0209337_1003719_pt1 | contig 10712 bp, 10 predicted proteins | sample LinPmetageLP53_FD_184044 | JGI IMG/M metagenome (GOLD analysis project Ga0209337, IMG submission 184044) | Marine viral communities from the Pacific Ocean - LP-53 (SPAdes) (version 2) | ecosystem: Environmental > Aquatic > Marine > Oceanic | place: Pacific Ocean | collected 2010-02-08 | reverse complement strand
CATAGGTCGCAAGTGTCAACTACTTTCATCTATTAATGGTGGCGGGCCTAGCAGGGTTCGAACCTGCGACATTCCGGTTAAGAGCCGGACGCTCTACCTGACTAAGCCATAGGCCCCGTTCCATCTAGTATGCGCCCCGTAGGACGGCTTATATTTATTCTTCTTCACTCAACTGTTCTGCGAGTGCTTTGACTTGTTTCCAAGTTGTTTTCATTCTGGGAATAACTCCCCATCCAGACAAGTCTGGTTTTTCTGAACTAATTATAACATCGTCGTCGTTCAGTATATCTTCTACTGCTTTACGCCAACGAATATTTTTCTCAGCAATCTTTAATAATTTGATTGTCTTTGCTTTTCTTTGTAGTTCTTCTGTCATGTGAATCTAATAAAAAAAAGACGCCACAGTTGTTACACCGTGACGCCTTTCCTTTTGTTTCTTCCCAACTTGAAATTAATCAAGCCCTTCCATGAGCAGTAGATTTAGTTTGCATAACTAAATTTCCCACTCGCCTAAGATGTAGATGTGTAATTCCTATCCGGAACAGGGGGCCGATCTTATGCGGCTGGTCCCAACATCTGTCATGTTATGGTATCGTCAGTCTTACAGAGACAAAATCTGTAAGTCCTATTCGGTCATAGAGAAACCGCCGGGGTAGGTGTTGTGCACCTCCATAGCAGTTTTTGTTTATCCTCTCTCGAAGTGATACTATAACAATAGCATCTAATATCTATCTGATAGGATTGGTAGTCCCATCTCAATCAACGTCCGTGAAGACATCGAAAGCGTTTATCCGGAAAGATATCCGGACAAATCGTCTTCCCAATAAAGGAAAGATAATCTATCTGTTAACACGTTTATGGTTTAGGTGTGTAAAGCCTATTGGGTTTCTACGCGCCCAAGCGGAGACCCTCAAAGGAGATAATCGTCATCAAAGTCTTCTCTGAATCTCTTCCAAGATTTCTGCTCTGACACATACTTTCTTTTCTGGTTCAGTAAAAACTTATCTTTGTTCGATAATCCCTTTCTTGGGTTTGCCTTCAGCCACCTTGCGGCAGCCTCTTCGTCGGCCCATCTCTTTCCGTGCAGGAGTGATGCCTTAATCAAAAGGCGCTCCTGTTCCACGGTCAAATCTGACCGAGCGTGCAATCTCGTGTAATCTTCGTGCGTAATAGTATTAATATCAAACATGGTATCTATTATCAACACTGCTCTTAACTACCGAATTCATCGAGACGGCGCGTGTGCTTGTGTTGAAATATCCGTTGTTTCATAGTAACGGCCCTATTGAGCGTCTTTCTCAAGCAGAGATTATTCTCAAAAATTCCTGGTTGGTTTTCTGTAAATGTGTACAGGTTCAGGTTTTGGGAATCTGATGTAAACAGTTTTTAGTATATGGCTAGGAGTATATGTTACTCCTGTAGCCATTCTTGTTTTTTCCATTCTGCTGTTGTTTACATATATTTCGACATTGAAACTGTAGCCTGATCCGTCTTCCCTTTGTACTGACTCGATAGTTCCAGTCATCTGTTCGTTAGGGTAGTTCGGAACAATAATTACTTTGTCTCCTGTCAATAATGCGTTCATCAGTTCTTCTCTTGTTTTTATTTTACGAATTAATTTTAAATTACTCATAATATCTCTCTAATACACAGCAGTCCGAATCTTGCTGTGAAAATTGCGTTTGCTATTAGGTTTAATAGCACTGCGCCCAGTCGTTCTCAAGATACCTCTAAGCACACTTTCAAAATGCTCGTAGGTAATTCAGACTTGATCCGTTGTTGTTTTGGTATACTATTAGTAACGGCCCTATTGAGATATTACGAGTCTCTGTGTCCCGTCCAGCGTCTTATTATCGGCTTTCGAACCGACTGCTGAAGTTTTCTCTAATACCATTGGGAGGCGGTAAACCGCCCCTCCATTGGTTTTTCTACTCAGTTGGTTTATGGTCTGGTTTGAGTAGTCCAGACACGATGTATTCATCTCAAATGTTAAAATAAGACACTCCTCGAGGTTCCTCACAAAGTCCATCCTGCGCCTTAAAGCGGTCAGGTTGTTAATGACAATGCGTATAAGTCCATTTCAATAAATTGAAACGAGTACTCGAAGTTCTGTTTTTAAACTTAAATTGCTAATCGCAGTTCAACTGTACATTTCTGTACCGTCCATCCCCCCTTACGGGCTTTTGCTGCTCTTGGCCTTATTTTAACTCGAATCATACGGGATGATAGAGTTTTGTAGTGGGTTTTGACACCCACTACGGAATCTCACGAACCGGGCGGAAGCCCGAAGTAAATGCCGCCTAAGCAGCGAACGTGAGTTGGCAGCCTGTGAGGGCTGCCGGCATCTAAAAATGCCTTTTCTGTTAAAGAGGGTGCTTTCCCTCCTTACATTATTATAACGTATTAACCGATACCGGTATGTTACAATAATCTCTTACTGGTAGCCATCTAGGAGTAATCCCCTAGTGGCTTTGTGTCCGCTTTAGTAGGTGCGTCGTCCTAGGCGTTTTAGGTCGCCTTCCTGTTTAATTTATGATTGTACATGATTTCTCCGCACCATTGATTGGTGATAGTTATCCCTATACACAATGCTGTGTATAGCACCGGAAAGGAATAGTCATGAACTGGCGGTGAGCCAATCCCATTAGACCATTCGCCTATTCCTAGTATAATGAAGGCAAAGAATACAATCTCTGCCATTATAACATTCGCTATCATTAGTACTATCAGTTCTTTTATTGTTATCATATTTATTTCTCCTCCCTTTCGGGACTAATAACCAAAGGTGCGCCCGAAGACGTCTTTTTATTTCATGCTGGGGCGGTATCTACTTGGTACTCTAGAACACATTCTTTTGTGTATTCTCTAGCCCATAGTTTTCCGTCATGCTCTGCATATACAATTAATTTTGATTTCCCATCACTGTTCATTGTTTCACCTTTTGGTTGTGTAAGAAGGGGCGTCATATCAGGTAATAGAAACCTTCAAAGAGTGGGTCTTACCGAAGCGAACCCCTCCTTACATTATTATAACGTATGAACCGATACCGGTATCTTACTTTTTATTGACTAAAGGCAGATTCGTCTCTACATCGACCCATCTTTCATAGCCACGGAAATCCGCAGCGGCTTCGACGTCTCCTAAAGACCACCAAGATTCAATTTGATTAGAGTTAATTCTTCTTGCTTTCTTATGACGAATAAATTGCGGACGTCTTTGTAACAGACTGGAAACACGCTTTCTAGCCATACCACCTTTCGTGTTATCTTTGAGCCAGTTAGATATGTCAGATAGACTAACTACCTCGATGTTCTTGTGGCGGTAGTCTATCAAACACTTTTCTATGTGACTAACAATACGTTGGTATCTCTGTCCAAGTTTAGGTTGCGGTGCGAGGTTGTAAGATGGATGCATGTATTTCATATGCAAAGTCCAAGACTCCTTAGTGGACAAGGTTTTGATATCGCAACAGGGGCAAGCCAATGTCTCTTCTTTCATTCACTTTTTCCTCTGAGTCATTCTTTTGACCGTAAAAGAATCTTTCATTCTTTTCACGGTTTCCCACAGTGCTTCTCTTGGCAAGGCTAACGCTTCTAAGTCGGCTTTATCTTTCTTACGAATACGAATAGTCGTAAAATCAGCCTCTCGCGTCGCTTCCTTTGCCACGAGTCATCGGTTATCTATAGGTTATTTAAACCATTCTCTATGGATTGCTTGCGCTTTCATTACTATAACCGTATTTTTTAAGTATCTTATCATGCCACATTAAGTTTGATGAACCTATACGAAGTAACCATGACCTTCTCAATTGAGGCCATGCACGAAGAAAGCGCAGACAACAAATTAGACTCCTTTCTTTCGGCATTAGACCAGAAAAAGAACAATAAGATAGACTTAGTAGAACTAGGTGACTTAGTTGCAGTGGATGATGATGGTAAGAAAGAACCAGTAGAAGATGAAGCAGATGATAAAAGAAAAACCCCTGACTTAGTAATGCCAGAAGAAGACGACTGGGAAGACGACTGGGAAGAACTTGATTGGGATTCATTAGACGAAGAAGAAGAGGCTGAAGAAGAGGCTGAAGAAGAACCTGAAGAAGATGACGATGATGGAGAAGCAGAAGTACCTACACCCCCTGCGGAAGATGAGGAAGTCGCCGATGTCGAAGATACAACTACCGATACTGACGTGGGAGAAGATACCGAAGCCGACGAAGAAGAGTCTGCCGATACTGAGGCCGAAGATAACCCTGAAACCGAATCGGAAGAAACAGATGACGAAGACTGGGACGAAGACTCTGACGAAGACTCTGACGAAGTCTACGATGATGAAGAAAACTGGGATGAGATACCTTGGGAGGATTGATTGAATGCGCTTTGAGTGGAAATATGCACCAAAGCACATCAAATTGACCCCAACTCAGGCTAAAAGAGAACTAAAAGCAATAAATGTCTCTCTAGAAGAGATACCATTAATCAAATATTCAGATGCTGCCATCACCAACCTAGTAGAACAAGGGGAAGACATCCAAGTCAATGACGTAATTAAGATAGTAAGAAATTCTAAAGTAGGTGGCGAAGTGCCATACTATAGAAGAGTAATATACTGATTAATATGGTAGTCTATAATTGTTATACTGATGCCTCTACTATAGAGAGTAGTATAGACTATAGTTCAGGTCTATCTGCTATACTAGTAAATATAACGGATAACAGGCTAATGATGTCTATGGGCAGGACTAATGATGTTGACAATTGTACGGTTGCAGAACTGTTCGCTATAAGACTGGGTCTGTTTCTGTCTAAGTCTACTGTGAGAGAAGGAGATCTTCTTAGAATCTGTTCTGATAGTCTATCTGCCATAGAACACATTGAAGATACTGTTGAGACCAATAACGAAGACGTTGGTGAGATTAAACATTTCATACAAAGAATCCTGAAGACATACCCGTGCGACGTTGAATTTCAGTGGGTTAGAAGTCATTCCAATCATCCAATGAATGACATGGCTGATTACATTGCCTACCGTCACGCACAGGGTTAGGCTTATTGCTTAATGCACGTTGGCACTTAACATGGTCAACTTTGCGGAGAGAGCAAAAGATAGGGCACGTATCAACGAAAGGAATGCTACATTAAACTCAAGTAGAGTTAACTTTAGACAGAATTATATCCGTACAAATAAGATACATCATTTCCTTTTAGGAAGCAAAGGTGTGTCATTTGGTGCACCATTTGACGGCGTTGGTTTACCATCACATAACGTCATAATGTGCATGGTCAATGATGCCGGCGAACTACCGATGGCTGTAGTAAACGTTGGTTACAAGCAAAATAATACATTTCCTAAGACACTAGATGTTTCTCAGTTGAATAATATTCAAATTAGAGGCGATGAAATAGTAATTACAATGCCTAAAGACGAAGAAGGTATAGCAAACGCAACAGGAATGTATTATGGATTAAACTCTGCATTCACACAACACGGTAAAATATTTTCTGCAGTACCATTGAGAGTATTGGTATCTTATCATATTAGCAGCAATAGCACATCAAATGCTTTCAGCGTCAAATCAAAGTATGGTAGAACTAAACTAATCAAAGAAAGTATGACGAATGAGTCAGAATTTACCAAAGAATTCAGGGTTGGAGCCAATGGTGTAGTCAATCTTGGTGAATTAACTCAGGCATTGGTTAAAATCCCAGACGTGGCTGAGTTAGATCCAGAAACCGGATTGGCAATGCACCCACAGTATCTGATTACCGATAGAGTTACTATCAAGTTAATTAGAACGTGAGAATATGGAAGAGCCTGAAGCGGTTGGGATACGGTCTTTTATTTGGTTTATCAAACCAGAAGACATCTATTCGGAAGAAGTCGAATTACCTTCTACTAAAGAAGAGGGTGCGACATTCATAGGTGTAAGAGACTTCATTGATTTTGATTTAAACAACGGTAGGCTGAAGCACAAGTGGGTACCTAGATGGAAAACCGATGCAATAAGGTATCTAACGACTCACGAAGATGCAGCAGGTTTACGAGCAGCATCAGACGTCTACTACTTAGTTACAATCAAAACAGAAGAAGATATTGTTGACAAGTCTGAAACATACCCAAAAATGATTCCTGAGGGCTGTGATGGAATGATATTAGAAGTACCAATAAAGGAGAAACTAATGAAGGGTGACCCAAGTCCTGATTTACCTATTTCATTTTATACAAACTACAAAAACGACCGTATTGACCTAAAAGAAGCCGGAGAAATAGGCGGAGTCAATATGGAAATAATGTCACCAGAAGAAATAATAAAAATGTCAGTCGTCGAAGTTATCACTGGTGAGGCACTTAGAGAAGATACGGATCAAATAACACCTGTTATTGGTGGAACAATGGATCCTAGAATGGGTTCTATAGCAAAAGATGCAGATTGTCCAACTTGCTACTTACCATTTGACCCATCGACCAACGACTCTACCAAAAGTTGTTCGGGACATTTTGGCCATATCTCACTACCAGAACCTATACCGAATATACTCTTTCTAGGAGAAACAAAAAGAAAAGGAGATAACTCTAAGCCTTTGCTAGACGCATTGAACAAGACCTGCCATAGTTGCAGTAGAGTTATGTTGCCTAACGATTTGTTAGAGAGTTTAAGACCTAGAGTACTTGAAGAATTTACGCTAGGCGGTAAAAACATAGCATCGAGAAGAAGAGTCAGAGCGATGATGAGTAATTTTTTTACTAATGTCGATAAGACTGGAAGAAACTGTCCACACTGTTCTGCAATAACACCGAAAATTACTTTCTCTTTTAACCCATATGCACAGTTTCAATACGATAGCCAACGAGAAGATGGTGTAGATTTACTTAGTTACAGGGCAGTTCGAGACATCTTTAGAGATATCCCTGACGGTGATTGTTATTTTCTAGGGATAAATCCTGTAACATCTAGACCTGAAAATATGCTTTTTGAAGTCTTACCAGTCATACCAAACACTTCTCGACCAATAAAGCAAAGAAGTGACGGTAGAACTGACATAGACGATTTAACTAAACTTTACGGTGCGGTAGTTAATGATGCCAACAAACTATTAGATATTAAAAACAAAGGTCAGAGTGCTACGCGTGGAAGATACGCTAGGAAAATGCTTTTGTTTTCGGTATCTAGATTAATTGACAACAGTAACCAAACGATAGGTTCTGGAGGCAGTAAGCAGACTTTTACCTACGGTGGAGGAGTTCAACTAGAATCCTTAAAAGGGGTTTTGAATAGGCTAGAAGGTAAAAAAGGCAGACTTAGGAATAACTTACAATCAAAATATGTAAACAACGTAGGTTACTCAGCAATAAGCCCAGATCCAAATTTAGCAATAGACGAAGTCGGTGTACCAATGGCCATGTTATTGGGTGACGATGGTATAACATATCCTGAAACAGTCACTAAAGAAAACATAGTTCGAGTTAAACAGTATATACAAAACACGATTGATGACGTACACCCAAAAGCAAAGCGTTTGTTCAAATATATCGACGCCAAAGAGAGTGATGTTTTAGAGCGCAGTTCAGCAGAACATCTTACTCATGTTATGGATGATTTAAAACCAGGTATGGTAGTTAAAAGGGAGTTAATGGATGGTGACATTTGCTTATTCAATCGAGCACCATCTTTACATAGACAATCAATAATGGCTTTCAGAATAAGAATTGTGCCAACAAAAAGCCTTAGCATGAATCCAACAGTTTGTATTCCCTTCAACGCAGACTACGATGGGGATGCGATGAAAGCACACTTCGTCCAGTCAGAAGCAGCAAAGCAAGAAGCAATCAAATTGATGTCATTAACAAAGAATATCATTCATTCTAGATACGGGATGCTAACGGTTGCTACCGATCAAGACCAAACTTCTGGCTTGTATCTATTAACTTACACCGACAAAGCCAAAGCAAACACTTGGAATAGTGGTACAGGGCTAGGATTCGATTCAGAGGGACTGGTGTTTGTCTCTAAGAAAACTGCGATCGAATGTTATTCAACTGTATTTAGTGAATTAAGAGACGGTAAAGAAGGCAGAACTTATCGTACGATGGATTCATTACCAGAATCTGACGCCGCGACGCCTGATGGCCCTGGATATACTGGCAGAGCATTATTTAATCACCTATTTACAATACTGGACGCAGAGTATGTTTCTGCTAGTTTTCCTGGTGACACACCGCTGACTGAGGTACTTGAAGACGGCTCTGTTGTCGTTAAGCGAGAAAACGGCAAAGCCGTCAGAGAACAGGTAGTCATTAGAAACGGTAAACTAGTTTCTGGTACACTTGAGAAGTCAGCATTTGGCGAAGGAGGTGCATCTATTGCTCCGTCTTTCATTTACCATGAGGGTTATGAAGCAGGACAAGAGAAGTTAGTAGAATTTATAGAACTGGCTACTAGACTCGGATTTGCTGCTCACAAAGTTGTCGGCTATACAATGGGAACTGCTGATATTTCCGCAGTTCCGGTACAACAAGATATAGATAGGCTCTACAGCGACTGTGCAAGAAAGATACTAAAAATAGACCAAGCATTTTCTAATGGACAACTCAAACAGTATGTTGAAAACCACACACCAGAAAAAGCAATAGAAGCATTAGCAGATCCATTGTCATACATTGAAGATCAGATACTTGTGTTTACAGATGCTTTTGAGAAAAAGATGCTAAACAAAATAGAAGACTATCAAGGTAGCGGAAATGCCATGCAGATTGCTGTCAGGTCAAAAGCAAGAGGTAAACCGATGAATATTCAACAAATGGCCGGTGCTTTCGGCTTAGTTAGGCTGGCAGGGCTGAGAGTAACATCAGGTGTCCAACCAAGAAGAGTATTACCACACTACCCAAAGGGCAGTCTTGACCCAAAACATCGTGGCTTTGTTAGAGGGAACTACTCAAAAGGTATGCAACCAGATGAGTACTTTATGACTTCTATTGCAGGAAGAAGGTCAACAGTAGAGTCTGCTCAAGGAAATATTGCTAAATCTGGCTACCTAGAGCGTAAAATGATTAAGGCTCTAGAGTCCTGTGTAGTTAATCAACGTAGACAAGTCGTCAATTTGCGTACCAAAAGAGTCATTTCTCCAATAGTAGGCGACGATGGGTTGTCTCCATATCACATTAGAGGTAACACATCATCTACTAATAAGCGAGGTTATACTATTACGCTTCAACCATTCTTCTACGACCATGCTTGCAAACATGGTTTGACTTTAGAAGATGACTGTTTACACTGTGCTAAAGGCTCTGATATTGCTACGTTCGCTAAAAATATAGACAAAATGGTTTCAAATATGACACAAAGTGCAGTTCTTAACAAACTTAGAGTCAGAGAAATGAGTAAAACTGACGTGAAAAACTTAGCAAAGCGACTCAACACATACTATGAAGACAGCCTTTGTAGAATAGGTGAAGCAATAGGGGCTACAGCAGGTGCAGATATTGGTGAACCGGCTACTCAGGCTGCTCTTAGAACCTTCCATTTCGCTGGCAAAACATCTGTTCAAGGTTCTATTGATAGATTAAAACAAATTTTGGAATACAGTCCGTATAATAACAAGTCGCCTATGACGAAATTGTATATGCAAGAAGGTTCTACAGAAGCGGAAGCAAAAAGAGTTCAGGCTTTACTAGCAGAAGTCAAAGGTAAGCAGATAATCAAATTGATATCCTATGACCTAGAAAAGAAATTATTGTTTGTTAAGTTCGACTTTGAGGCAATGGGAACGTACCAAATATCCCCAGACATTGCTTTGAGCCAAATAAAGACCGCACTAAGTTCTGGTAGTAGCGGCGAGTTGTTCAAGTTTAAGATACTTCAAGGTAGAATAGCACCAGAACAAGCACTCGTCATACAAATAATGCCAGTCGGCTACAAAATAGCAGAAGGTAGAGAAAATTACGTCAGTGATGCAGCACTATTGTATGCTAAAGAGTTGATTTTTGGTTCAAATTTCAATGGTATCGGAGGTGTTAGCAGTATAGAACTGTCGCAAAATGACGAAGGTAGATGGGTGCTAACAATAAAATCAGCAGAAAATAAATTACTCGACACAGTTGTAGATAAGTTTGCTGGAATGTTAGACCTAAGTATGCTAGAAACAAACAACCATCATTGGGTAGAAAAGAATTTTGGCTTAGAAGCAGCGATAGGTAACTTATACGAAGAGTTAGATTTCCAAATGAATTTAACTACTAAGAGTATAGGGGATTATGATAATAGATATATACGTACTATAGTAGATTGTATGGGAGAATATGGATATGTTAAATCCCTATCACCTACTGGTCTAGGTGGCAATGATAACCCTAGTGTATTAGGTGGAATATCTATACAAGGAATAAAAGAACAGATTATTGGTGGTGCTGCAATGGGTAATGAAGACCCAATTAGAGGTGTCACTGAATCTATTGTAGTCGGTGCCACACCAACAATAGGTGACTTCACTCCTGCTTAGACTGCCAATATTTAGCGATAGCACGGTAAAAAATATCCTCTGCTTGTATCGGACCCATTTCTTTGTACATGTACCACATATTAGTTTTCAAAGATTCTAGAAAACGTTTTTCGTCATCTATTTCGAAGTTCTTTACCAACGCTTTGTAGTACATTTCTTTTCTGTCACGGTGAGTACAAACAAGACATCCTCTCGTAGAAGAGTATCTGTAGATACTTT
>Ga0209337_1003718_pt1 | contig 10718 bp, 12 predicted proteins | sample LinPmetageLP53_FD_184044 | JGI IMG/M metagenome (GOLD analysis project Ga0209337, IMG submission 184044) | Marine viral communities from the Pacific Ocean - LP-53 (SPAdes) (version 2) | ecosystem: Environmental > Aquatic > Marine > Oceanic | place: Pacific Ocean | collected 2010-02-08 | reverse complement strand
AGCTTTCGTGAATGCCCTAAGCAGTTTCAATGTAGGTACTCACCTAACTCTAAGGCTAAGGTTAATATAAAAGATATACTTAAAGGTTTAAGTGATGGGTTTTAAGTGATACTAGACTATAATAAAGCAGTAGCAGATGGACTAAAATTATTTATAGAAAGCCCTTCACACTATAAATATAATCTTTTTGACATAGATACTTATTTAATATTGCCAATTACTAACAATAGGTTTAGAATATTTTATCAAGAAGATAAACCAGTTGGTATAATAACTTGGTGTTGGTTTACAAAAGATAAAGTACAAAAATTCTTACAATATAAATATAATCCCACACAAGAAGATTATGAAGATACTAATATAAAAGATAAAGAACTTTGGGGTTTAGATTTTATATCTACGACAGGAAAAGCAAAACAAATGATGTCATCAGTTAGAAAAGAACACTCAACATTATACGGTAAGTCCAAAGTACATTGGCGTAGGTTTTCTGATCCTACCAAGACACACAAGAAAGAGTTTTAATTATGATCTATAATCCATTCATGCCTAGTGTTCGTTTTTCAGATCGTGCTGTCTTCGGTGGAGGTGGTGGTGATCCTAATCCTCTTGATATTGATCCTATGATCGCTATTAATAAAAAAACTGCAGCAGATAAACTAGCAGCAGAACAACAAGCTGCTTCTGTAAAAGCAGGGGGTAGTGCAACAGAGTATGCTTCAGGTATTTTAGGCGATGTTGATGCTGCAGCAAAAGCTGCTCAAGCAGAGTCAGACAGACTTAACCTTGAGATGTCTTCATTGAGATCTCAGTTAGCGCAAGGACCAAAAGAAGGTGAAGATGGGTATAACCCACAAATACAAGTTTCTATTGATGCAAAACAAAAAGAGTTAGATGAAGCAATACGTAAAGCTGCTGATGTTGGTCAAGTTCAAGCAGGAGAACTTAGAGCTGGTCAACGTGATATGGTTACAAAATCTGTTACTGATCCACTGGCCCTTGTTGAGCAGTCTAAAGTGTCTAAGATAGACCCTAATACTACAGGTGCTATTATTGGTACAGGTGTAACTAGAGACTATAAACAAGTAGATGCAGAAGCAGCAGGATTTGTAGCTCCACCTAATAATGTACTTGTTACTCAGGCTGTTGAAACATTTTATAACCCTACAACAGGTGAGACTGCTACAGTAATGACAGGTGGCTATACTGCCCCTAAAGGTTGGATTAAAGGTCAGCCTACAGGAACTTTTACAGAACCTAAAGCTGGTCAGATATCTGGTACTGCACCTACAGCAACTGCTACTACTGCTACAGCTACTACTGCTGATACACCAACAAATATTACTGCCTCTACATATGAGGCTACTACGGCTGCAGATGAGGTTGATGAGGCTACTAAAGATCTTATACCAGAGCAAGGTGTCATAACTGATGACTCCACAGTTACTGCAGCTACTATGAAACCTACAGATACTGCGGTAGGAGATCTAACTGCAGCACAAGGTGAATCTATTGTATTAAATAACCCAGTCACACGGGAGATTGAAGCAGGAGAAATTATATCAGGTGCGGCTGATGCTGAAAGAGCTGCTGCATTTACTGAGCAAGTACAAGCTGCTACTGCAACGCCTACAGAGAAGGCTACAGTGCAAGGTCAACTTACAGACTTGATGCAAGACTTTGAGGGTGGTGATACCCCAGCATGGGCTGCAGGGTCCATGAGAGCAGCTAACGCTGCCATGATAGCACGTGGTATTGGCTCGTCTTCTATGGCTGGTCAAGCAATCATACAAGCTACGATGGAAGCTGCACTACCTATTGCTATGGCAGATGCACAAACACAAGCATCCTTTGAAGCTCAGAACTTGTCAAATAGACAAGCACGTGCTATGCTTGCTGCTGAACAACGTGCTAAGTTTATGGGTCAAGAGTTTGATCAAGCCTTCCAAGCAAGGGTACAGAATGCTGGTCGTATTGCTGATGTAGCAAACATGAACTTTACTGCAGAGCAGTCTATTGCTTTAGAGAATAGTCGTACTGCCAATACTATGGCTCTTTCTAATCTTAATAACAAACAAGCAATGGTACTAGCACATGCTGCTTCTATCTCACAGCTTGAGTCTCAGAACTTATCTAATCAACAACAAGCTGCTGTACAAAACGCTCAGAATTTTTTACAGATGGATATGGCTAACCTAACTAACGCTCAACAAACTTCTATGTTTAAAGCGCAGTCTAATATTCAAGCACTCTTTACAGATCAAGCTGCTGACAACGCTGCTAAACAATTTAATGCTTCTAGTGAAAACCAAACAAAACAATTTATGGCTAATCTTAACAGTCAGGTTAATCAGTTTAACGTGTCACAAGCCAATGCAATGGAACAATTTAATGCTGGTGAAGAGAATGTTTTATCTAAGTTTAATGCTAGTATGAAAGAACAACGTAATCAATTCAACGCACAGAATGGTTTAGTAGTAGCACAAGCTAATGCTCAGTGGAGACAAAATGTTACTACACTTAATAATGCTGCACAGAATGAGTCTAACATGGTGGCGGCTGCTACTGCCAACCAGATGACCCAAGCTACTATGGATCAGATATGGCAACGTGAGCGTGACCTGATGGACTTTGCTTTTAAAGCTTCTGAATCAGAAAAAGATCGTCATGTTAATATTTTGATAGCAGATAAAAAAATTGAAGAGTATCAAGCAGCACGTGATGATGAAGAAAGTACTTACAAGTGGGCAACTGCTATTGATATAATATTTAGTTAGGGATAAGAATGACTTATTTAAACACACTTAAAAGTGCTAGAAATTTTGCTGCTGATGTATTGTCAGGTGCTAGAAATTATACCAGTGCTTTGGATGAAATAGATCTTGAAAAAGAATCTAAAAAAGATGCTTTATTACAAAGACGCAATATTAATAAGGGTAAAGGTTATGAAACTACTAATGATTTTATAACAGAATACTATATGCAACAACGAAAAGAAATTGATACTCTTAAAGAGAATAGCATTGCCGTAAGAGGTATGCTAACTGATGTTGAATATGACTCAAAATATCTTTATAAACCTAACGCTGATAGAACTGGACCACCCCTTAGTGATAATCAAATGGTAGATAAAATCATATTATCTATTAGAGAAGTTGAAAGTTCTGGTGGTACTAATACTAATCATAAACAAGTTAAGACTGGTATGTATGCGGGTCAAACTGCTATAGGTGAATGGGCTATTATGCCCGGAAATATTGACCCAACCTTAAATACTAAAGGAACAAAAAGTAAAAAAGATTCTTGGATAAATTTTAAAGAATTTAAAGAAATGTTCCCTAAAATAACAGCAGATGCTAAGGGTCTTGAGCTTCTTAAAAATAACACTAAAGCACAAAGATTGATTGTTAAAAATCAAGTAACTAAAAATTTAAATAGAACAAGTGATCCTGCAGAAGTAGCTTCTATTTGGTTTACTGGTAAAAAAAGAAAAAACGCAGGAAAAGTTAAAGATGATACAGGCACAACTTTACCTACATACTTAAGTAAGTTTAATAGTGCTATGGGAGAGTTATAATGTTTGATGCACCAATCCCCGGACAGTCCTTGACTAATGAACCCAAGAACTATGCTTGGGAAAACCCTTCAGAGTTTAATGAACCTGAAGAAGCCTTACTGTTTCACATGGAAAAACTTAAAGAACCTGAAAAAATTGAGGCCATACTTGATGTACTAAGTCAAGGAATAGATGTCGTAACTCTTACAGAAGGTATTGCTCGTAATGCTGTAGCTGAAGGTAGGCATACAGTAGATGTAAGTTTAATTATCTCTCCTATAATACATGAGTATATTATGGGCCTTGCTGAAATAGCTGGTATTGATTTTGATGAAGGTATAGAAATTAAAGAACAGATTAATCCCGAAGAAAGAAAGTATGGTATTCGTGAAAGACTGGCTAATAAAATTCTTAAAGACATGGAGGAAGGTGAAGAACCCGACCTAGAGGAGTTAGAAAAGTCAATCTCTGTACCAATTAAAAAACAAATCACAGAAGAAAAATCTTCTGGGCTAATGGCAAGACCACAAGGAGTTAATTAATATGGGTGCTTGGAAAGGTATTTATATGGGGCGGCAAGCTGTTAAGGCTGCTAAAGAAGCTGAAGAAGCTAAGGCTATTGAGGCTGAAAAATTAGAACTAATGCGAGAAGAATTTACCGAAGGTAAAAGAAAAACTCGTTTGGATACTCTTATGGCTTTTGCAAAATCTAGGGCTAGTGACCCAACAGAAACAGCAATGCGTACAACATTAAAAAATCTTAAGACTATGAATTTGCCTAATGATGTTGCTGCTTATCTTGCTGCTAGTGGTGAAGGTGATCAAATATTTGAGATTTGGAATAAACGTATTTCAAATAAAGAACTGTCTGCAAACTGGATACCTAGTTTAGTTGAAAGAGTTAAACTTGAGTTAGGAAATGAAGATTCTGCTGCAGCAAAAGCTATGGCCGTAAAGGTTGCTATTATAAGTAACGAGGATCAAACTAGCTCAGAGGGTCAAGCTGCAGTTTTAGCTGAATCTTTGTTTGAGATAAATGATAGCACTGGGTTTAAACTTTTTGATAAAAACTTTACAAAATTTATTATGGAACCCAAAAAACCTACAATATTTTTGCCTACAATCGGTGATCTTACTAGGGGTTCTACCGCTGTTGGTCCAGCATTAACTACTCAAATTGGAGCGGCTGTTGCAGAAAGATTATCTCCTACCTTTGGTAATATTTTTATTAAAAATGATCAAGGTCAAATTATAATAGACCCTAAGAAAAGTGGAGCTGGTGTAATTAAAATAAGAAATTTATTTGATAAAACAATTTCAGATATTGGGGATGATTTGCAAGGTGTGGATAGTCTTAGTTTTGATGATGCATTAAATAAACATATAACTATAGCAAAGCAAACTGACTTAGGTTTAAATCCAACCCCTGAAGTAATAGTACCTAATAATACTTCTGAAACAGCAATACCTTTTACTCAACTAGAATCTATTAATCCCTTTGGAGTAGTTATAGGAGAAAGAAATTAGCATGTCTTACTTAGAAGAAGCTAAAGGTTCTACTATTGCTGATATAAAAGATAACAAAGACTTTCAGACTGACCTTGTTCGTTTTTTATCTAGCTCTCGTAAAAACTACAGTGTAGATGAACTAAAAAAACTTGGTGTTAACGGTATGGTTGATGAGTATGTAGAACACATGCGTAGTCAGGATGTTAATGAAGCAACAGCAGCAATGGACTTGTACTTTGCTAAAGATACTAATGCAAGAGATAATGATAGGCTTGCTTTTGGTAGGCTTATGTCTGCTTGGGATTCTGTTGAAGGTGCTGGTACAGGTAAACTAAAAGGGACAGGAGATTATCTTGAAGGTATTGTAACTTCTCCTGCTACATTAGCAACTGTTTTTACTGGTGGTTACTCTAAACTTGCTGGTATTGCAGCTACTAAGTCTACACAACTTGCAACAAGAGCTGCTCTTAAAAAAATTATGTCTAAAGAGTTTGCTAAACAAGCAGCTAAAGGTGCTGTTGCCCCAGCTATAGTTGAGGGTGGCGTAGGCTATGCACAAATTGAAATGCAAGAAGGCGCACGTGAAGCTACTATAGGTGGTTATGAAGGTATGAGTGCTGGTGAGAAGGCATTAGCAGTAGGACTACAAGCTGGTATAGGCGGTACTATAGGTGGTTTTGCAAAAGCATTGGATATGAGAAAGACTGATCAAGTTATTAAGTCTTTAACAGAACAATCTGCACAAATAGCCTCCAGTAAATCTGCCACTGCTAAAAAAGCAGTTAGTAATTTAGCTAAAGCTAATGGTACAAACAAACCTAGGGTAGACAAAATCTTAACAAGAATGGCAAGCCTTACAAAGTCTCTTGCAAAACGTGAAGCAACTGCAACTAAAAAACCTTTGGACCCTACTAAAGTTCTTGAGGGTGATAAACTAAGAGACATTATACTTAAAGATGGTGCCGATGTTAATGTTTCTGCAGGTTTATCTAGGCATACTCTTCAAGCAATTACTGGTGCTGCACTAGAGCTAACAGAAAAACTTAAAATAGAACCTGATCAAAGAATTAGTAGTGCATTGGCAGATGCCCTGTCTTTACCTGCAGGTTCAGCTAATGCTATATCTACTAAAGAAGTAGATGAAATTATTAATAACTATGGTTTAAGTCGTGAAGAGTTTGGGTATATATTTTTATCAGATTTATCAGAGGCAGGTAGAACTCTTGGTGCTGCTGGTAAAGTATCAAAGGAAATAGCAAGACAACAAAAAGCAGCAAAGACTGCAATCTTGACTTCTATAGAAAGATTAGCTGATGAAGGTGTCTCATTATATGATGATCAAATAGCAAAAGAAATTGCTAGTGAAATTAACTTTCAAAAAAGTAACTTTGAAACTTTAATAGACACGCTTAAAGCTTCTGACTCCCTACGCATTGCTTTCATGACATCACAGCTAGGTACCACTGCGGCTAACGCAATGTTTTCTACAGCACGGGTAGGCATAGATGTTGTAGACGAAATATTTAGACAAACACTTAAGACAGGTTATTCTGCTGCAACTGGTAAAGGTGTACCTCTTAGTAACTTCCATGCTGTAACATCTGGCATTAGAGCCATGACTATAAATAGTGAAGAGGCTTCTTTGTTGCGGGGCATGTATGCTAGAGACTTTCCAGAAGAATACCAAAGAATGTTTCATGATATAAATCGTGCAGAAAGTTCTGTTGGTATTTCTACCACAGCAGGAAAGATAGGTGCCAAGGTTAATCTTCTTAACAGTGCGGTTGATACTAGGTTTAAACAAATGGCTTTCTATGCTTCTGTTGATAGACAGCTCATAGAAAAAGGTACAAGTTTTAAACAATGGATTGCTAATAATAATAGCTTAGTAGATTTGCCAGAAGATATGCGTCAAAAAGCTGTATATGATTCTTTAGATTTTGTATTTCAAAAAGGGTACAAAGCTAGAGGAGATGGTCTGGGTTCTACTATTGCTAGTGGGTTTATTAAACTGCACAAAGAAGCACCGTTTATTGTATCAGGTGTATTAGGTATGCCTTTCCCAAGGTACGTAGCTAACCATATTGAGTTTATTAATGATTATACACCCATAGGATTAGTCACTGGTGGAATGAAAAATTTTAATAAAGTTTATGCAGGAAAACTTAAAGACCCTACTGAAAGACTTGCAAGGCAGATGACAGGTGTATCTCTTTTTGCTGGTGCAGTGTATGCAAGAGCTTCACAGGTAGAGTTTGATGATGAAGGTAATGCAATAAGTATGAAAACTTCTTTCTCAGACATGCAAATCGGAGAAGAAGGTAAGACACTTAAGACTGGTCGTGTTGCTGGACCACTTGCAGCTCATCAACTTCTTGGTGATCTTTATGTTCGTTGGAAGTATGATCTGCCTGTACCAAAAACATCTGAAGTATTTTTAGACGCACTAGATGTAGCTGGTGGTTTAGGTAATATGGGTTTTGATAATGGTCTTAAAACTGATATAGAGAAAGCCATAAATGATGGGGTATGGGGTGGTTTAGGTAATAGACTAGGTAATATAGGAGCTACTTTTACATACCCATTAACAGTAGTAACTGACATGTATGGTCAGATAGACCCACGTAGAAGCTACAAGCCGTATACAAGAGACCTTATGATGGGTGATGGGCGTCAGACTACATACAACTTGCTTGACGCAATGATGGACGATACAGAATCCTTAAATCGTTTTGTTAGGTTCTTGCCAGAGGTTGACTTTGTTCAGTACACTCAAAGCATAAATGGTAAAAACTCTGTACCTATCTATGACCCCTTTAGTGGTCAACCTGTAAGATCTGTTGATCCTATTATGAAACAAATAACAGGCATTGACAGAAGGTCTGCACCAACTGAACTTCAAAAAGAAATAAATACTCTTGGACTTAAAGAGTATAAATTGTATAAAAAAAGTACTGCTCGTAATCCTGCTGTAGACTTATTACTTAGACTTAGTTTATCTAAGTCTTTACCACAAGAGTTTGAAAAGTGGAGGTCAGAACCTCTACGAGCTTATGATGGTGTTATCAAATACGACGACCTTGAGCCAGAAGTAAAAGTTGATAGGTTAGAAGAGTTTATAAACAGTAAAATTAAAGCTCATAAAGATCGGGTTGAAATATACTTTGAAGATTTAAGAAAAAATAAACCTAGACAAGCTGCTTCTTATATTAGAAACCAGTATGCAATAACTGAAAAACAAGAAGAAAAAAGTTTCTTTGATAGAGCAGTTAGGTCAATACCAAAAGCAAAAGGTTTTAAAAACGCAGATGAGTATATTGCCAATGCAGAAAACATTGACGAAGAATTAATAAGAAGGGAACAAATACTTAGGCTTGTTGATTTACAAGGAAAAAGATTTTAACTAATCATCCTCATCTAACATATAGTCTGCCCACTCGTATGATGAACGCCTTACTTCAGACATATCTAAAGCCCCTCGTCCACCTGAAAGTATTCCAGCAAGTGCTTGTCCTGCTAGGTACCTCCGGGCGGTCAGGGGTTTTATCATGTTGGGGTTACGTTTCTTACGAGCATATTTCTTGGCCTCATGTTCAAGATTGATTGGTTTGTTCATGTGCTACTACTTTTTTTAAGTTCTTGAAATACTCAGTATTAAAACCGAACTCCCAATCTTTATTAGGTCGTGTGTTAGCTCCATAAGGATTACCTAGTTTACCTGACTTAAAGGCTTCCTTACCTTGATCGTATGGCTTCACTTGTGAATCTCCTTCATTGCTTTACGCATCTTCTGCATATACCAATCAGCTTTGTCCATGTCTTCAACAGGGTTGTTCTTGTATCTGTGACGATGTTGATACTTAATCATATTACCATGACAGTACGCAATGAAACCTTCGGTGCCTAAGACTTGCTTGATGTAGTCAATACATTCTACACCACCTGTGTTGTAATGTAAAGGCTTAGTTACTGGGTCAAAACATTCAGTAAAGAAGTTGTCTTCGTTATCTGGTAGTGTCATTAGTATCAGTTCCTTTTTCTAGGTTTTCTTTATGTTGTTCAAGATATTTACAAGCACTTATAACTTTTTTTAAATCATCTGAAAAGGCACCAAGTCCTGTGTTGCAATGAAAGCATACCCATCCCCTAAATGTTTCTGTATCATGGCAGTGATCTAAGACCCAAGACTGTAACATCTTCTGACCTTTTCTTCCTACCTCATCAATGTCTCTGTTACAAATAGGACACAAGTAATCTTCTTGTGGATATGGATGTACAGTTTTTAAATACCGTAGTAAACGTGATTGATCTCTAGCACAACTCCTACATTTTCTTTTTATCTCACCTGATACCATGTGTTGAAAGTTTTCTACAGGTTGTACAACACCACAGTTATTACATTCAAGGCCATTCTCACAGACAGTTTTGACAGCTTCAAATAGTTCTAGTTGCATTAAGTATCTATATCCTTTGGTATCTTCACACAGACAGCATAGTACTTTGCATTTGGTGTAGGGCTGTTGTCCCTAAGTCTCTTGGTATTTATTGCCTTTACTTTCTCACAAGTATTTCTATCAGGAAACACCATGTTAGGTGCTTGGACTGAGTATAATCCATTAAGCATTAGTACTACTAAGTATACATACATACTACTTCTCCTTTAAGTATTTTATTGCATTTTCTAAGTGTTCAAGGTTATCATCAAAAGCTCCTAATCCTCTATTACATCTGTCGCAAAGCCATCCTCTGAACTCTTGTTTTATGTGGTCATGATCTAAGACCCACACTACTCTTTTTTTTCCTTTTGCAGACTGTCTGTTTAGTTTTACAGCCTCTGCGTTTTTATTGCAAATAGGACAAACATGATCTGTAGAAGCTGTGGGTGTAATTCTGTGTAATCCTTTAAGAACAGCTCCTATTTCTCTTAAACAATCTTTACACTCAGTTCTTTGAAAGCCTTCATTGCCCCTCCAAGCATAGGCGGTTAAAGGAAGGTACACGTTACACTTTTTGCACACCTTGCCTTCTTCTTTTGTTATCTGCTCTTTACTTTTAAACAGATCAAATTGCATCTAGGTTATATCCACCATCTCACATACATCACCAGTACATGCCATAGTCTGCATACCTGATGTATTATCTTCTACTTCATAGGATGATAACTTAGTCCAGTCAATAGACAAAGGCATAAGAGCTTTAAGATTTCTGTATGCTGTAATGTCTACGTCTTGATATGGTGCTTGTTGATAGGTATGTTCACTAAAGGGTAGGAACGATACACCAGACATCTCATCAAAGTATTTGTAGACAAACGCACCCACCTCAAACCATTCGTCTGCCTTGACATTGATTGTTACGCTAGGTTTATGCTCACACCAATAACGCTGATACATCAACCACATCTCTAGCTGTTGTAGTGCAGTCATATCAGCAGTATGAATAGCACCATCGGGTGACTTCATTGGGAAACTAAACACCGTGGTTTGGTCAGGCTTCATAACGTCAGCCTCACTAGGTATACCTTGATCAATCATAAACTGTGTCAGTGGGTCTTTGTTATCGCCTCGTACAGTTCGTATGTAATAAGGAGAGTGACGAGCATGAATCCCAGACGCACTATCCACCAACTGTGAGACAGTTCCCGATGGCTTAA
>Ga0209337_1003717_pt1 | contig 10721 bp, 11 predicted proteins | sample LinPmetageLP53_FD_184044 | JGI IMG/M metagenome (GOLD analysis project Ga0209337, IMG submission 184044) | Marine viral communities from the Pacific Ocean - LP-53 (SPAdes) (version 2) | ecosystem: Environmental > Aquatic > Marine > Oceanic | place: Pacific Ocean | collected 2010-02-08 | reverse complement strand
TATAATAACTTAAAAAAAAAAGATAAACTATGAACACTTACATTATTGCAGAAATTGGTATAAACCATAATGGTGACTTAGACCTAGCAAAAAAATTAATTAGAAAAGCAAAAAGAGCCGGCTGCAATGCAGTTAAATTTCAAAAACGTGATATCGATTCGGTATATACTATTGAAGAACTTGATAAGTATAGAGAATCTCCATGGGGAACTACTAATAGAGCACAGAAAGAAGGGCTAGAGTTTTCAATAGACCAATACAAAGAACTAGAATTATATTCTAATAGTAAAGGATTGGACTTTATTGTATCATGTTGGGATCTGCAGAGTATAGAAGATATTGAAAATAATTGCAATGTAAAATATCATAAAGTTGCATCCGCATTAGCAACGGATCGAGAATTTTTAGAAAAATTAAATACGACAGGTAAACCAGTTATATTGTCTGTGGGTATGTGTGACCAATCTCAGGTAGATGCTGCAATTAATATTTTAGATAACGTTGAATATGTATTAGCATGTACTAGTACATATCCTACTAAAGCAGATGAAATTAATTTAAAATATATACAAACACTACAATTACAATATCCTGATATAAAAGTTGGATTTTCTAATCACTATAATGGAGCTGCTGCATGTATTGGGGCAACAGTATTTGGAGCGCAATGTATTGAATTTCATATTACAACTGATAGAACAATGTATGGATCAGATCAAGCTGCTTCAATTGAAAACGTCGGTCCTGTTGTCAACGGAATACGTTGTGCAGAATTAATGATAGGTAATGGCGATAAAATAGTTTACGATACAGAAAAGCCAATTGCGGCTAAACTTAGAAAAGTAGATAATATATGTTAAAACCAAATGTATTTAATGCAAAAGAATGTAAAGAATGCAATGTACCAAAAGGTTGGGGACATGAAATTATCTTTGAAAATAATGATAAGTATTGTGGAAAGCTTTTAGTATTTAAAAAAGGCTGTAAATTTTCTATGCATTATCATATGATTAAAGATGAGACATGGTACGTGCAGGAAGGTGAATTTCTATATAGATGGATTGATACAGAGATAGGTAAAGTGAATGAACAAAGATTAGTTGAAGGAGATGCGGTACGTCAACATCCCGGGCAACCACATCAATTAGAAGCATTAACAGATGGCACGGTTTTTGAAGTATCTACAGAACATTTTGATTTAGATTCTTACAGAGTTTGGAGAGGAGATATATTATGAAAATAGCAGTTTTAGGTAAAGGTATAAGTTTAAATAACTTTACCGAATTACCTAACACCGATGAATATGTTATTGTTAATGATTTCGATCAAGAAGTATTACAAAATACATTCCTGCGATCAAATTTAATAGAAAAGCCTGTAACTCATGTAGCAAATCGACATCGATTATCTATGGATACTATGGTATCGAATCATATGTATGATACATTAAATATTATACAACATGTACAACCATATGTAGAAGAAATGAAATGTGGTCATGGATCGTGCTATTGTGGCCAGTTCCAAGATGGTAATTTTCATGCCACTCATGAAAAATTTGTACCAACTAAACTTTTAGATGATGTACATAAAAAGTATATGTTTAAATCTGGTGAACAGGAAAAGCATCCAGGAAACAAATACCCATATTACTATCCATCATCTGGTATTGCGGCAATTGCATATACAGTTATAGAACGATCACCATCTGATATATATTTAATTGGATTTGATTTTCATGAAGGTGGATATGCTTCCGGACAGACAATGACAGCGCCTGGGAATGAGCGATTAGGTCAAAAAGAAATGTTAAATAAGTTAATAAAATTATTTCCAAATACACATTTTCATTTATATACACTCTCAGATTTTGCATATAGTCACTCGAATTTAACATACCACAAAGTATTAAAACAAAATAGTCCTATTGTTAAGCATAAGAAATTAGCTGTTGTTTTAGGTGGTTGGCATTATCCATACTTATATTATAGACAATTAAAGGAACAGGTTATACCTGCAGGTTGGGAAATTGAATTCTATGTAGTATCTCATAGAGATCCAGAGTTACCAATAGTTTTTGATGAAAAACAACCATTGTTAAAAGATCGTGGCATCGGAACATTGCAGACAATGGATAATAATCTATATAGTCGTATAATTACAAAACAAGAATTATCTGAATTAGGATTTATATATAATGAAGAAGAATCTGCTATAGGAGATTTATATCAATTAAATCAATGGGTACAGCGTCATTATACCGGCCAATATGATAAAGTGTTATTTACTCATGATGATAATTATTTACTTACTGATCAGTTATTTATTGACATTTTAGAAAATAAAGCAGATTTATTTATAAATAAAGAAAAAAATGATATTGTAAGAGTGTCATCAAATTTAGAATGGAAACATTTAGCTTCCGGCGTGTTAGAAAATACCACTACACCAAGAACATCATTTACATTTATGGATAAAGAATTTCTAGATAAATTGGCACCAGATTTAGAAGCTATAACTACAGAAGGAGTTGATTTAGATAGGACAGGAGCAACAGATACTCTTTATGATTTAAATGATAAACAAGTTAGTACAAAGGCATTATATTCATGGAATGCGCCATCACGTAATTTTACTCGATGGATTAAAGAAAACGGCTTTGCAGATACATCCGTTAGATTATCACCAGTATATAGAGTTACAAAATACTTTATTGAAGGAGAACGAGGATTTATATGGACACAACGCGATGAAAATCGTATAATGAATAATTTAAAATTGTATTATAATGTTGAATAAAAAAAATATTGTTTTCATGATTGATATCGATCTTCGAGGAGAAGGTAGATGGTCATCAAGTAGGAGAACGCCATATCAATATTCTATAAAGAGTTGGACAAAATGGTGTGAAAAAAATAATTGCGAATTATTTGTATTAAATGATTTATTAATGCCTCATGAGGCTATGGGTATTTGTTGGCAGCGATATTATTTATTTGATATTCTTGAAGCCAATGATATAAAATACGATCAGGTATGTATGGTAGATGCTGATACGATTATACACCCGGAATGTCCAAATTTCTTTAATTCAACAGATCATAAATTATGCAGTGTACATAATGATGGTAGTTATGATTGGGTTATTAGGAGTATAGAAAATTATAGTAAATATTTTTTCCAAGGTCATTTAATGCCTATAGAAAATTATATTGATTGTGGATTTATTATTGTTAATGAATCGCATAAACAATTTTTTAAACATATAACTGAGTTTTACCATAATAATTCTGATAATTTATCTAACGCAGAAAAGGCATGGCATACCGGCACAGATCAAACACCAGTAAATTTTCTCATCGATCATTATGAAATTGACTTGAAATTATTTCCATATGAATATAATATGATTGATTTAAATCGTAAAGATTTATTAACAGATGAGATGTTATTTACAAAGATAGGCTGGATATATCAATTTAATGGAATTCCAAATAATAAAAATGATGAATTAACATTATATTGGATGAAACGTACATATGAGGAGCTATATGAAAACTAAGTTTGCTGTAGGATGTTTAGTGCAGTGGTATGAATGTGATGTTGTAGAAGATTATATTATATCTTTAAAAGAAGCAATAGAAGATTATGGCACTCCGCGAGTTGATGTAGAAGTGCATTTTGCAGTATCTGTGTCACAAAAATTAGAAAAATGCACTTCTAAAGAACAATTGAAGGTATGTAGAGATAAGATACATAAATTAATACATGATAACTTATACGGAACTACAGAATATAAGTATAAATTACATACAATATCTGAATATAGAAAAGAGTTTAATACCAACTACAGTGAACAAGCAGACGTTCTCATATGGGGTGAATCCGATGCCATTTTACCTAAGAAGATGTTTACGATATTAGATGGCTTACATCAAACATCATTACAAAATGGCAATCCAAAATATTTAGCATTTTTTGGTACATGTAAGATGTGGGACGATTCATGGAAACCTATAGAACATACTGATTTTACAGATAAACCATTTATTGAAAATGATGAAACTAATTGGTGGAGTTTACGATATGATATGACAAAAGAAGAAATGAATAAAATTAATGAAAAGGTTGAAGAATTAGATGTGCGTGTAGTTTCACCTCATAAATTTAACGGCTGTGGTTTAGTTATCTCCTCAGAAGTGATTAAAGCCGGCGTTAACATTCCTAGTTCAGTATTTTTTGTTCATGAAGATTCTGCGTTTATGTATATGACAAATAAAGTATTAGGTAATATACCACAATACATTATTAAAAATATTTTATTAGTACATAATCGTAAACATATTAATAAACGTAATTATATAAAAGGAGAAGAGCATTTAGATGGTAAAGATCCCGGTGGTAAGCGCCGTACTAACAAATGGTACGTTGCGGCAAATAAAATGTGTGAACAAAATTATATTAATTTATTTAATCCTAATTATAAATCATATACTTGGGATGATGTTTGGAGTACGGTAAAATGAAAATATTAGTAACAGGTGGAAGTGGGTTAGTAGGAAAACATTTACAAGAAATATTACCAAATATTACCTACTTAAGTAGCAAAGAATCAAGTATTACCTACTTAAGTAGTAAGGATTGTGATCTTACTGACATAAAAATGGTTCGTTGGATGATATCTTCATATACACCTGACGTTGTTGTTCACTTGGCTGCTAAGGTTGGTGGCATTCAAGATAACATTAAATATCCAGCAGATTATTTTGATGACAATATTTTAATGAATACAAATATACTTAAGGCATGTAAAGAATATAATATTAAAAGATTTGTAGGAATTTTAAGTACTTGTATTTATCCTAATATTGTAGAAACTTATCCTATGAGTGAAGAGGATTTATTTATAGGACCACCTCCCCCAACAAATTTTAGTTATGCTTTTGCTAAAAGATGTTTAGCCGTTCAAATAGATGCGTATAACAAACAATTTGGAACTAAATACAATTATTTAATACCTTGTAATTTATATGGTGATTATGATAATTTACATGATGAAAGTAAAATGCATTTTATAACAGCATTACTTAATAAGATTAAAAATGCTAAAGGTAAACAATTAAACTTATTAGGGACAGGTAAACCGTTAAGACAATTTATGTATGCAGGTGATTTAGCTAGGATAATTAAAGAAGTTATAGATAAAGATATTACTGAAAGTTTTAATGTAGCACCAGATTTTAATTATTCTATAAATGAAATGGCTAAAGTTGCATTAGAAGTTACAGGAAATGATTATAAAATTATTTATGACCAACCAGAGTTAGATGGACAATACAGAAAAGATGTAAGTAATAAAAAGTTATTAGAAATATTTCCAAATTTCAAATTTACTCAATTAAAAACAGGATTAAAACAAGTATATGATAAAATTAGTTAGTGATACAATAGATAGGCAAGATATTAATGCCTTGGTTGAATGGTTACAACAAGAACCAATTCCTAGATTGACAAAGGGCGAATTAACGATTGAATTAGAACGGAAATGGGCCAAGAAAATTGGAACTAAATATTCAGTATTTGTAAATTCTGGATCATCATCAATATTATTAACTCTAGCTGCCTTAAAGGAATCTGGAAAATTAAAAAATAATCGCATAGTAGTCCCAGCTCTAAGTTGGGCAACCGACGTGAGTTCTCCCATGTTATTAGGATATGATATATCAATGTGTGATTGTAATTTAGAAGATTTATCTTGTGATTTAAAATCTTTAGAAACAAAATTTAAAGAAGAAGATCCTGCAATATTAATTTTAGTATCACCATTAGGATTAGTACCTAATATGAATAAGGTCATGGAATTATGCAATCAGTATAATGTTATACTACTGGAAGATGTATGTGAAAGCATGGGATCTAAATATAATAATAGTCATTTGGGGTCCTTTGGATTTGCTTCATTCTTTTCAATGTACTTTGGGCATCATTTATCAACCATTGAAGGTGGATTTATTAATACTAATGACGAAGATTTTTATCATTTATTATTAATGATGCGAAGCCATGGCTGGGATCGCGATTTGCCTAAATGGAAACAAGAAAAATTACGCAATGAGTATGATTGTACTGAATTTGATTCTTTATATAATTTTTACGTTCCTGGAATGAATTTAAGATCTACAGATCTTCAAGCATTTATAGGCCTACGATCTATAGATAAACTAGATAAGTATTCGGCAATACGTAATAAGAATTTTCATTTATATACTTCTAAATTAAAAATTAATGACTTAACTTTAAAAGAAAATAAATCTGACTATGTATCGAGTTTTGCAATACCAATTGTACATCCTCGACGAGATGATATAGTAAAAGACTTAATGGAGGCTGATATTGAAGTTAGGCCTTTAATTGCTGGTAATATGGCTAGTAAGCCAATGTGGAAAGGAAGTACTGCAAATCTTAAAAATTGTGAATTAGTTAATCAATATGGATTTTATATTCCCAATCACCATAATTTAACTAAAGATAATATAAATCAAATAACAGGAATAATAAATTCTTATGAATAAAACAGCATTAATTACAGGAATAAATGGACAAGATGGTTCATATCTAGCAGAATTATTATTAGATAAAGGTTATAAAGTATGGGGCATACTTAAACGTAATTCTGTAGCTGAAAACCAAACAGCTAGAATACCAGATCATATATTTGCGAATATTCATTTAGAATATGCCGATGTAACAGATTTATCATCTATCATGAAAGTATTACAAAAATGTCAACCTGATGAAATTTATAATTTAGCAGCTCAATCACATGTAAGAATTTCATTTGATCAACCAATTTATACAGCCCAATGTACTGGATTAGGAGTTTTAAATTTACTAGAGGCGGCCAAACTAATATGTCCTACAGCGAAGATATACCAAGCCGGTAGTTCAGAAATGTTTGGTAACAGTATAGATGAAGATGGATATCAGAGAGAAACAACACCATTAGAACCAGTTTCGCCATATGGATGTGCAAAAGTTTTTGGACATACTATTTGTAAAAATTATAGAAATTCATATGGAATGTTTATATCTAATGGGATATTATTTAATCATGAATCTCCTAGACGAGGAACTAATTTTGTAACTAATAAAATAGTTAAAGAGGCAGTTAAAATTAAATTAGGATTAGTTAATGAATTAAAATTAGGAAATTTAAATGCTAGTAGAGATTGGGGACATGCTAAAGATTATGTAAATGCAATGTGGTTAATACTACAACAAGATACACCTGATGATTTTGTATGCTCAACTGGTATATCTCATACTGTACAAGATTTAGTAGAATATGTCTTTAATAAACTAAATTTAGATTGGCTAAAGTATGTCATGACAGATGAAAAATATTTACGACCAGAAGAATTAAATTTTCTTAAAGGTGATTGTAGTAAAGCAAAAAAAATATTAGGATGGGAACATGAATATACATTTGAAACTATGTTAGATGAAATGATAGAACATTGGATGCAAGTATATGATAAAAATTAAATTATCAAATGACCGTGATATAAAATGTTTTAGTGGTTTAATTATTGCTAAAGACATGTTACCGGATTATAGTATACAACTTACTAATTCAAATGATTATGATTATGAGTTTTTAGATACTAATAAATTTGTCAATTCTTCATTACCATTAATGCAAAGTATTGATTGGGGATTGGAAAATTTATCAAAAAAGACTGGCGATTATTTCTTATTTCATGGAGGTGATTCTACATCTATAATGGGTGCATATGAAGTTTTTGCTCAATCAAATGCAAAGTATATGTTTAAAAAACAATTATTATCTCGCATTGATTACAAAGAACCATATGCTATTAATAAATGGTTCTTTGGTACTGGTACTGTATTAGATATTGGGTATGATATACCAACATCAAATTACGATAGAATGAAATTGACGGGGTATAATGTAGCACATAATTGGCCACAGTTACAGCATATGCAAGAAGGTAATGTAGAACGTGATATTGATGTTTGTGCAATCTACCAAGGTAATCTTAATAATGGAAACATGGACCATGAAGTACGTACTGATACGTTATATACATCGCATCGTACATCTGCATGGAAAGAGTTAGAAAAGATACAAGATCGTTATAAAATAATTAAAGGACAATCATCGCGTGACCAATTTATAGAAGTCATGAAACGATCCAAAGTAGGAATTTCGCCATTTGGAATGGGAGAATTATGTTATCGCGATCTAGAGTTGATACAATGGGGCTGTATATTAATTAAACCGGAAATGGATAAAGTTATAACAGCCCCCGATTTCTTTAAACCATACGAAACATACGTACCAGTAAAGGCAGATTGGTCAAATTTAAATGAAGTAATTGAAAAAATATTAGGAAATTACAAAGATTATTGTTATATTATTGAAAATGCTAGAAAAAAAGTAATAGAACAATATTCATATGAAAATGTATGTATGCATTGGTATAACTTTTTTGCAAACTTAAATGGAATTGGTAATGCATAAAATAACAACATGTATATCATCTAATAATAATTTACAGTATTTAAAATTAGCGGTACAATCTGTTAGGCAGAATGCTTATTATAAAGATATGCCAATTATAATATACGCTGAAAATTGTACAGATGGAACTAATGAATGGTTAAAGGATAATCAATATAATTTAGAGTATTATATTGAATCAAATAAAATAGAAAAGGGTATTGGCGGAGGAATGGATTTCTGTGTAGCAAAAGCTAAAACAGAATTTGTAAATATTATACATTCAGATATGTGGATTGCACCAAACCAGGATTTAGAGCTATTAAAGTTATACAATGATATAGAACCTAATGTTAGACTTATAGCATCATCATTTAGAATACAACCTAAAATATTTCCAGCAGATCCAGACTACCGACCGGGTACAGTATTTGTAGGTTTGGCAGAATTTGGCGCATATCATGATGATTTTGATAGTAGTTATTTTGATGAATGGAGTAATGAATTTTCTAAACAAAATAATACTATAGTACGTAAAGGTGGAGGTGCAGGTTTCTTTTGCCGGAAAACTGATTATGAATGGATGGGTGGTAACGATCCTTTATTTGCTCCTGCTAGTTGGGAAGATAAAGATTTGTTTATTCGAATGCAGTTAGAAGGATATGAATTTAAAATGACTACTAAATCAGTAGTATGGCATTTTTCTGCTAGAGGTAGTCATTTCAGAGATGAAGTTAAAGATAATTTTAACGGAAAATCAATAAGACAACAATCTGCAGAACAGATTAATATGAAAAAATTTATAGATAAATGGGGTAGATTACCAGAAGAAGATGACCAAACTTTTGTAAAACCAATTTATGGAACTAATGTAAAGATACGAATATGAAAGAATTAAATTTAAACCCAGAATTCAGTTTTGAAATTGTAACCGGTTTACCTTATGCTTATTGGTTACATAAGCAAGGAGAATTAAAATCTGTTACTACATCAAAAGGTATGTCCCCATTTTATTATTTTTGCGATAATGTACAAGAAATACATACGGTAAGATCTGTAAATAATCAAATTAATGGAATTCATACATTACCTAATGATTGGATACATCATAATTCTGTGGCAGTTACTGGTAAAACGTATGATCTTCTATCAGAAAATGAAAAAATAGAAATTAATGGTGTGTTAGATTATACTGAATGGATAGCACCGCCATTGAAATCATATTATGCAAATGATCAATTTAAATTGAATCGTCCTTTTATTGTGATATGTAATAGATATAATATCGAACATGGCAAGCCACCGCGTGGATATTTTAGTATCGAATGTTTATACAATATGTTTGAAATATTAACAGATGCAGGATATGATGTAGTTTATAAATGTCCACGCAATACAGAATTTCCTATAGATGAAAATGAAAGTATGACATTAAACCAAGGATATGAATTACAGGCAGATGTACAAGGCATTGGTGTAATTAATGATTACGAGTTAGTTAATCGATTTAATAATGTACATCTACTAGATGATATAATAAAAGAACATGGATTAAGTTATAATGAATCTCAATTAAAATTATTTGCTAATGCGGCTGGATTCATATCAATGGCTGGAGGTAATGGAGCATTTTGTAGTTATTTTGGGGTAACAAATATAACATATGTAACCACTAGTGGAGAACTAAGACCAGGATATTTTGATAAAAATAGTTGGTATAAAAAATTATCAAATGCAAATGTAATACCAATAATTGATCCAGAAGACCAAATTACAAAAAGAGGATATCATGATTATGATAAATTATATAATACAATTAAAGAAGAATTTAAAGGAGTAAACTAATGTCAAAAAATATTTTAATAACTGGAGGCTTAGGATTCTTAGGATCATTCAGTATAGACCGGTATAAAAGAGAAGGTTGGAATATTACAATAATAGATAATTTATCTACAAATACTATAGAACCTGATGATGATTTATGTGATGGATGTGAAGTAATTGTTAAAGATATTTTAGATTTTGATTGGAAAACATCAAAACATTATGATATGATATTACACCTCGCAAGTCCAGTTGGACCAGCCGGCGTATTAAAACATTCTGGGCAGATGGCTAGATATATCTTAGATGATATATATTGGGGTATCGAAGGTGCTAAAAAGTTTAATTGTCCGCTTATATTTATTTCAACATC
>Ga0209337_1003716_pt1 | contig 10724 bp, 29 predicted proteins | sample LinPmetageLP53_FD_184044 | JGI IMG/M metagenome (GOLD analysis project Ga0209337, IMG submission 184044) | Marine viral communities from the Pacific Ocean - LP-53 (SPAdes) (version 2) | ecosystem: Environmental > Aquatic > Marine > Oceanic | place: Pacific Ocean | collected 2010-02-08 | reverse complement strand
GCGTATTAAGTTTGTCTTCGAAGACATTGCTAGTGATAGAGCATACGAAGACCTTCCGGGTATTGATTACATTCTACATCTTGCTGCTGAGTCTCATGTAGATAGATCAATAACAGACCCTCTTGCTTGTATTACTAGCAATGTAATGGGTACTGCTAAGATCTTAGAACTTGCTCGTATAGATAAAGCTCGTCTAGTTCACATCTCTACTGATGAAGTGTATGGTCACCTTCAGTTAGATGAGCCTGCCTTCACTGAAGATACTAAGCTTGCTCCTCGTAGCCCTTACTCTGCTACCAAGGCAGGGTCAGACTTATTAGTTCAGTCATACATTACAACCTTTGGTGTTAATGCTTCTATCACTCGATGCTGTAACAACTATGGACCAAGACAAGCATGTGAGAAGCTCATACCTACTGTGATTGGCAAGCTACTTAAGAATGAGCCTATTCCAATCTATGGTAATGGTCAGAACATTCGAGAGTGGATTCATGTAACTGATCATGCTAAAGCAATCATTGAAGTACTTCATACTGGTCATACTGATACTATATATAACATTCCAGGTAGTCTTCACCTTACTAATCTAGAGATGGTTGATAAGATCATTGAGAACGTTCTTAAGTTTAAGCCAGAGATTAATCCATCAATTGAGTTTGTAGATGATAGAGCTGGTCACGATTTCAAATACTCTGTCAGTACAAAGCATTCATTAAGATCAGTTAAAGATCAACGATCTTTTGATCTATCTGATACGGTAGAGTTTTATCTAAAAAAGATACTTTAGAATAAGCTGCTCATCTGTAAGAGCTCCTTCTTCACTATCCTCTGCATCAACTGATTCGTCTAGACCCTCTTCATACTCTTCATAGTATGAGTAGATGTCATCAGAGTCAGCTTCATAACTTACAGCTGTTGTACCAGAAGATGTATGAATGACTTCATATTTTTGTTTAATATCTGATAAGATTAACTTCTTAAGTAACTTAGCTTCTGTTTCTGTTTCTGCTCTCTTCAAGAAGCTCTTTACTTCATTACTAGTAAACTTACCTTTAAGATCTAGAATGGGATCATCAAATAGACCCCAAATGTGTATTGAAAGATACTTCTTTGTAATATTAGCACAGTCTCTAATAACATAATAGGCAGCCTTTTTCTTTATTTCTACACCAGTATCTGGTTTATCAGCTGCTCTAGCTGCAGAGCCATACAACTTAGCAATCTGTTGAGTACTATTCTCTAGTATTACTTCTTCAAACATACATATATTTAGTTGATTTTAGCTGCATATAGTATAAAATAAGTGTATGAAAACAGTCATAGGTATAATTATACTAGTTGCAGTGTTTATAGCAGTACCGTTTATAGTTAAAAGAGAGCCAACGTTTACAGGTACACAATATAAAAGTGATGATCTAACATGTAATCTATTTGCTAACCCACCTACATTCCGAGATAAAGAAGGTAAATTAATTACCGGTCATACAATAAGACTACATCCTAATGGGGAAGTGTATTCTAAAGCTCAGATGAAAGATGGTGTTATGCACGGACCATTTATATCTTTCTGGGATAATGGTGAAGTACAGATGTCCTTGGTATGGGATGGAGGAATCAGGTATAAAAATATGCGTTCATGGGATCGTAATGGTAAACGTTTAAGAGGTTCGGGAGACGAGCAGATGCAACAAATTAGGGAGCTTGACTCTGATCTTAATTCTCAATTTGATACTCTCGAATCAGATGGAATTATTTTTTAATATAGTTGCCATCTAAAGGAACTATGATATAATTAGGTATGGCAAAAGCTAAAACATTCCCTAGAAAGCCATTCGCATTTGGTAAGTATATTGTGGAGTATCAAGAGAAACCAAAGAGTCCTCATAACTTTCTTAAAGAGGAGTTAAATACTCAAGAAGAAGCGGCAGAAGCTGCTGATCGTCTAAAGGAACTCGGCTATAATAAGGTTGAGATCAAGAAGATTGGATAATGATTACACTAGAACCGTCAGCGGGTATTAAGAAAGCAACAGGTATTGACTTTAAACTATTGTCAAATATATTGACGATGTTACTAGAGGTTAATCATAAACGTGACTTATATATTACTGCGAAGGTACATAAGAGTAAAATTAGCGATACTTCTTTATGCGAGGCTATCGATAGAAGTAACTTCCTTATCAAGCTAGATCAAACAGCTAAACAAACGAAGAAGTTTATCTTTAGTTCGCTTTTGCATGAGCTTAGACATTGCTGTCAATATCATATATGGAAGTACTGGCCTGATACCGGTAAGTTCAAGACATATACAGACTATTATAGATCAAAAGAAGAGGTAGATGCTCGTAAGATCGAGAGACTAACTCGTGAGATTATCAAGATGTATGACTTACATGTTACTTTTAACTCCAAATTTACAGACTTACGATTAAATAAACTAGGATGAAGTATATTCATCGTAAAATATTTCCATCACCAAATAAAAGAGATGATGGCATTTTAACCCAGTTATGGTATAATTATAACATAGAAGATAAATTAATTTCAATAAACGACTTCACAGTACATTTTGTTATCGATAATAAAGTTGGTAAGAATGTTGGAGATCATATAATAAGTAATGATGCTTTGTATATGCATATGGTACGTGAGAGTTTTAATGAAGTAACTAATATATTAAAAGACGAGTATGGAAGCAAAGATTAATTCATTTAAGTTTATTCTAAATAAGCATTTAGATCTTATAGAGGTATATGATGATGCAAGATTATCGCGGCCGTTTGCAACAATTAGAGTTGAAAGCGACGTTAGTGAGAAAGATTTTCATTTTGAAATATCACATTGGTATATGAATCATAGCAGTGGATTTTAATTTTGTGAGTCTGTCGTGTAAAGTAAATGTCCACCCGAACAATCTAGTTTTCGACCTTCTATTTTGGGACACCTTTACTCGACAGACTCCGCTTATTTTATAACTTATGAACTTTATACAATTACCTAAATTCAATACTAATATATGTGTTGGAGATACTGTAGTAATTAACGAAGGTATTGGTACGATTATCTTTATAAAAAATAATGAGTTAACTTTATCTAATAATGGACTGCGATGGACCATTTATATAAACGAAATACAGACATTTTCTAGAAAGGATGTACTATAAGAGTTGTTAAAGACTTTTAAGATCAATCAGTACAGTTAAAGGAACTACAATATAATATAGGTATGAAGAGTATAATTATTACTAGCGTTGTGGCACTGGTAGCATTAGCTTGCTATTGTAAACCTACATCTAAACCAGAGGTAATTACTGAAACTGTAGAAGTACCTGTATGGTTACCAGAGTATATTATGATACCGTACGAGGTTCCAAAGATAATCGAAATACAGGTTCCGATTTTACTTAAACCATATATTGATAACTACCCTGAAATTGATTACGACGCAGTAATGGTCGGAGGAGTTAAGTACTTCGAAGGATTTAAACCAAGACGTTATAGATGTTGTGCGGGAGTACCTACTATCGGATATGGTTGTACAAATAGATCTATTGTTTCTAAAGGTAGAATCGATCAAAATATGGCAGCAGCAGTATTAGAACAGGAGTTATCTGATACGAGAAAGCTTGTACAAGAACATGTAACAGTTGAACTAACTGAACATCAACTTAATGCTCTAACCTCCTTTGCGTTCAATTGTGGAATGACTAATCTTAAGAAACTAGTTAATGGAAATAATAGGCTTAATGATGGTAACTATGAAAGTGTTGAACGTCTTATGCCAATGTATCGTAAAGCTGGTGGTAAAGTAAGAGAAGGTTTAGTTAAAAGACGTAAGTGGGAAGTCTCTCTATGGCGTGGAGATGCAGCTGTATTCTAATATGATTAAGAAAGCTTGGAGAGTCTGGTGTAAGACTATGGGTGGGAAGATCTCTACTTCTTCTACTGAATCAGATGCAGCAGCTGTTATTCGAACATTTTGGTGGTTGGTTCATATCACAACATGTGGTTTTATTATCGCAAATACAATTAGGCACTGGTAATCAAAAGGAACTCAGATATAATAAAGAAGAAGAAAGAAACTAAACTAACAAGACAATGGGATTTTTTAGAGAAATAGACGGGCTTCACGATGTTGAGCAATTTGAGACAAAGAAAGTATCTATTCAAGATACAAATGGCAGGTCAATTCCTGGTGTATTTTCTTTGCAGCGAACAGATACTCATGAGCATCTTTCAGTAGTAAAGGATTCTTATCGTCCTATTCAGATGGATGAGATGTTTGATATTATCGATAAGGCCTCAACTAAAATTGGTAATATTCTGCATACAGGGTGGGCTGAATCGAGAGCTGGTCGCAAGATGGTGCTTCGGTCTCGCTTGCTATCTGATATAGATTTAGGGGGTGATATTATACAACCTCATTTCTATACTGTTATTGATAATACTGGCATGGGTTCTAATAAGTCGATTGCTTCTACCTTACGAGTTGCTTGTGATAATGCAATGCATCTTATTGATACAGACGAGGCTATTGCTAGAACTTCAGGAGTTAGGCATGCTTTAACCTTCGATGGAAAGATTGAAGCAATGATTGACAATATTAGAAGTAATGTTAATACTACTATCAAGTTTGGTAAGGTAGCTAATAAGCTACGAGTTGAGCAATTCACTAGAGAAGATATGATTGAGTTGACGAATGAGCTTATACCTGTAACGGAAAATGACTCTACTAAGCGAATTAATAAGCGAGAGCATTTAGTTGACTTGTTTAATAATGGTAGAGGTAATGTGGGTGAGAGTAAATGGGATGCTCTTAATGCAGTAACCGAATACGAGACTCATACCGGCAAGCAATCTACAGAGAAGTTCTTACGTTCATTCAATACGAATACAATCTCGCAGAGAGCTAGTAAGCTACTTGTTGCATAAGGAACTCTAATATAATAATAGTATGAGCAGTATATGTATTTGCGGTAAGCCGATTCATCCAATGAGAGTTGAGTTTGGATTCGATAATTGTATCGATTGTGCTAATGAGAATCCTGTAGAGCCTCCTAAAGGTCGTATGGTATATGACGGTAAGGTTGGCGCTCAGATAGAGATTATGTCTGCAGAAACCTGGCGAGAGAATAAGGGCTACTTTATTCCTAAGGGAGGACGTAGCTGTGTTAAGAACTTTAGTAAGAACGTTTGCGCATAAATTTATGAAAATGAAACTAGTAACAGCAGAGTGGTGCGGTCCATGCTCTATGCTTAAGAATATTTTAGACGTAAAAGGTCTAGAAGTTGAAATGGTAGATGTAGATGAGAGTCCTGAATTTATCAAAGAACATGATATTAAATCTGTACCTACTCTTGTACTTGAAGATAGTAGAGGTGTAAGTATAGTTAAAGGTACAGATGATATTATCTCTATCATTAAAGAGAATAGTTGATAAATAACAATACTATCATACAATTAATTATATGAAAACGAAAAGAGCTCTATTGAGCATTATTGCAGGGATCGCTGCACTTACTCTTAATGTAAGTGCTGATCATCATGATGAGAAGAAAGGTACGAAAAAGCCAGCTGCTGAAAAGGCAGGGGGTAAACGTAAGCTTCCTCCTCATATGGCCAAATTCGATAAGAATAAAGATGGTAAACTTTGTGATGCAGAGAAAGCGACAGCCAAAGCGGCATGGGTCAAGCGATTCGATAAGGATGGTAATGGCAAAGTTGAAGGTAAGGAGCTAGCTGCAGCTAAGAAAGCTATGGCAGAGCGTCGTAAGAATGCTCAAAAAAATAAAGGCAAAGGCAAGAAAAAGCCCGCGCCAAAAAAAGGTAGTAAGAAGCCAGCACCAAAGAAAGGCTAATCTATTTGAATCATAACATATTAAGAGGGTCTTCGGACCCTCTTTCTATCTCTAAAGGAACTCTGGTATAATTAGGTATGGCAGCAAGAAAAGATAAAGAAGGCCGGCGAATTAAGACTGGTCATTATACTAAAGATGCATTCTTTTTCATTCAAGACTTACATGGTACTCTACTTACTCATAATGTAAGTGCTTTCTCTCAAGGCGATGCTCGATATGCTCAGCGTCTACTCGAAGAAATGGATGAGATGAGACCCGCTCTTCAAGCTCTAGCTAATAACTTAGAAGCTAATATGCCTGATGAATTTATTACTAACTGGAAAGACCTCTAATGAAATACCTATTACTATTAACAGCCTGTTGTATGTTTATGACATCATGCGGTAGATCTTATACAGAAGCCGAAATAAAACATCAATACAAAGATAGTTATTCTCCTAAAGGAACTGTTTGGGGTGACGATCAAATAGGTGAGATTCATAAGAATAACAATAACAACACTTGGAGTGATCTTAAAAAGGAACTCCGATATAATAAGTAAGATGAGACCAACAAGAGAAGATTTAATTGAAATGGGATATCTTAAGCCTGGAGATACTCTAGCTAAGGCTCCTAAACGTGAGCGTAAGATATTTCTCGATACTGTCGACCTTGAGTATGCTGAGCGTCATGGCTTGACTAATCAAGAGATGAAAGACTTCAAGAAAGATATGATGATCGAAGAAGAGATCATTCGTGACCATCATATCTTAGCTGCTCAAGATAAGAGTGATACTTATAACTCACCTCAAGCTCACTACTTCGGATGGTAATTAAATCATTTGACTTTAAGACTAAAGTACGAGTAGGAGATTGTGCTCCATCGTACTCTAGGAGTTGGGAGCTTGATGAGACTGATGGAGTTTATACTCTAAAGATGGATGGCTTTGATGATGAGATTTTGAAAGAGAATGATCGAGAGCTATACTACTTTATTACTAAGGGTAAGAGAAAGCCAATTAAGGTGCTTGAGAGTAGAGCATTTCAACAATGGGTATATGCTCAATGGCAATCAGGAGATGTATGGGGTTATGCTCCTTACTTGTGTAAATTTAAAAGAGACATTTTAGTGTTTGGTAATGCGCAATGGAACGAGATGGATGCATTTGGAGATTAAGTTATGAGACCGGTTAGAAAAGAACTATATATTGATAAGATTAAGTTAAGAAGTAAGATTCATAAGCTAGCTGACTTAATTAGAGATGGTGAAGAGGATTTACTAGAGGAATATAATGAAAAGGTAGAGCAATATGCAGCTATTACAATGCATCAAGGTCCTGCCTCTGAGACTGATCCAATTGCTTGGGATTTATTTTGCGAATTGGCAGGTGGTGATCCAGGTAAGATTGTTTATGCAGGAGGCAGGAGAGGTTTAAACTATGAAGAGATGCTTAGATTTAACCGTGGATATTGGCGATAGAGAATATATAATATGAGTATGCAATGGCATGGTGGTAAAGGTTCAAAGCAACGTACAACTGACTACAGTGCTTACTCAGATAACTTTGATAAAATATTTAGAAAAAAAGATATGAGAGAAGAACTACAATGGGATGTATATGGAGATGACTATGAGTGTCCAAAGGCAGTTGACTTGCTTGAAGATGATGTCATCTCTTGGAGTGAAGTTGATGATGGTATTGAGGTTAAGATTGTACACGAAGCATACTCAGTAGGTGAGGCAGGTGCTCGTGGTGGTTCAGTCTTTACTGTACCTACCGCTAAGTTCAATTGTGAATACAAACCAGCTTTCAGATGATTGATCAAGGTACAATTGATAAGGTAACAGTAGAGGTTACTGATTTATGGAATGATAGAGAGCTAGATACACAGCATGAGACCTTTGAGGAGACTCTCTTCTGGTATCTATCACATCTAAACAGTAGAGTGTTGGAAGACTTTTATGAGCAAAAGTAAATTAAAGACATCAGGTGAAGCTAGACAGTTTGATACTGGAGCAGTTCGTGATAGTGCAGAAGGTAAACCACGTATGAGTCTTGTACCTCATGCAGCATTGACTGCTGTTATGCATAGATACTTAGCGGGTGCTGAGACCTATGGAGAGAACAATTGGAAGAAGGGTATGAAGAGTTCTGTACTATATGACTCATGCATGCGGCATCTTATGGCTGATTGGACGGGCGATGCATCAGAGGATCATCTAGGAGCTGCTCTTTGGAATATTATGGGAATGATTGATAATAGAGTTAATCGACCTGACATGGATGATAGGAAAGAATTTCAGTAAAATATACTAATGAATAAAGATGAAGTTGAACAAATGTTAGCGGACTTAGATAATAAGCTATACAATCTTATGGGTGCTTATCTTAATGATGTTATGGAGCCAGCCGCTGCTAAGAAGTTTGAGAATTGGTATACTAGACGAAAAATGGATACATTTAACAAAACAGCTAAAGAAAAGAAAGAATTTTATGAAGGATAAAAAGAGTACATTTGGTAGAGATTATTTTTTAGAAGACCTTCCTGTGGGAGAGGATGTAAAGAGAGTTAAGAAAGGGGATGTAAAGGTAGATAAATATATGCTATCTCATCTTAAATCATTAGGATTAATTAAAGGTAAGTAATATGGAAAAGGTAGATAAAGATGGTAATGTAATTTACCGTAAGATTGAGATGTGGTATAAGTATGATGATATGGGTAATTGCGTTTATCAGAAGAACTCGAATGGTTTTGAAGCATGGTGGGAATTTGATAATGAAGGTAGAAAGATTGGTTACAGAAACTCTGAAGGAATTACTCAAAAATGGGTTATGCCAGAGGAGGAAGCCCAATGGTTTGCTCTAGAAGATATTCACGGAAGTGTAGGTGCTGTAAAATGAGTGTAGATCTCCTTTTAATTGCGCTTGTTATAGTTGCAGGTATTATAATGTTTATCGATATTTCCGGTAGAGGAGGTTAAAAGGAACTCCGATATAATTAAAGAGAAGAAAGAAACAAATTATGAAAGAAGATAAAACTCCACAAGAAGTAATCAATTATTGTATTGAGAATAAGGTATCAATTGAAGAAGGTATGATTGCAGTCATCGATGCTAAGCTTGAAAAAGCAGAGCAAGATGTAGCTATCTTCAAAAAGGATGTTAACAATACTATGAATGAGTTAAATAGCAAAGTAACTAAAGAAGAAATGGACGATGTAGAGTCGTTCCTTAATTTTCTTAACCAACAAACCCAAGACTAATGTTTAAACTAATTACAAATCTATTCAAGAGGAAGCAAGAGCCTAAGTATATTAATTGCTTACAGCATCGTACATGGCTGCAGCGTCAAGTAGATAATGAAATGCTTAAGCGTCAAGCTAAGGATAATAGTTTAACTCTAGGTAAGGATAAAGAGTCTGAGTGGTATGAACGTTATCTCTAATGACAAGAATAGTATTCAATATGTTAACAGCTATACTAATTGCAATAATCGTATCAGTATTTTTAACAATAGACTTTAAACCGACAATAGAAAAATGGAACCAGCAGAATCAAAATCAAAAAAGCATTTTGTCATCTCACTTATTAAGTCAGTAGTACGTATGTTAGGTTGCTGTGCTATTTTGATTGTAACTCCTCTTGATGCGGTATTATACCTATCGATTGCTTTACTTATTGCAGAATGCCTCGGTATCGCTGAAGAGATATAAATAACTATATGTCGGATGATAGTCACAATCAATTATACAGGAAGGATATTGGAACAGTAATATCATTATCTGGAGATGATCGTACAGTACGTGCATGCAGAGTTTGGTGCAACTCTAATTTAGAGAAGACTGTTGATTGGGTACTAGGGGAGGATGGTAATAGTCTCTATACTATGACGCGTGATGGTGTAGAGATTAACTATTGCTTCTTAAAAGATGAAGATGCTAAAGCATTTGATGAGTATATAACGTCTAGTAAGTTTAAAGAGGATATTGATCGCTCACGAAATGCACAAGGTTCTTGGATTAATTCCAATGCAATATCTATACGAGTGAATAAATAAATGTATGACGTTCGACAGCCTCGTTACTAAACTAATCGAAGATAGTACATCTAAAGCTCCTAAAGGAGATTCATACGATTCGGAAAAGAACTGGAAGCCGAGTGGGGTAGATGCAAAAAGGGATGGCCCGGGTGGTAGATTTAGAGCTACACGTGAAAATATTGGGAGTAGATCAGGCGATACTCACGGCGGGCGCAGAGTTAGTGATGAAGAGGATACTGATACAGTAGAAATTACTCTTTCAAAGGATCTTGCTAAAGTACTACATGACCTTATTATGCCGTTAATTGAGGCAGAAGATGGTGATCCTGAAGAAGACGCAGAATATCAAGGACGTAAGGTAACCCTTAACAAGCCTACACGTGGGGATGTTAAGAAGTTTAAAGTTTACGTCAAGGATCCAAAGACTGGTAATGTTAAGAAGGTTAACTTCGGTCATGGAGGTACATCAGCAAAGAGGAAAGGTGAGAAGACGATGAAGATTCGTAAGAGTAATCCTAAAGCTCGTAAGTCTTTTAGAGCTAGACATAATTGTGACAATCCAGGACCTAAAACAAAAGCACGTTATTGGTCTTGCAGAAAGTGGTAATCGGTAGTTGATTTATTATTATGCTCTGTTATAATTAGAGTATAATGAATTCTAATATTACTAATACAACTAAATCACAATTCTTTTTCGTAGCCTCACTTGCATCAGTGGTAGCTTCTATCTTTCTGTATACTACTAATACAGATAAGTCTCTTGGAATCTTTGTTGGGTTATGGGCCCCGACTCTAATGGGATTGTCAAATCGATATGGTATTGCAGCTGTATGTAACAAAAACTCA
>Ga0209337_1003715_pt1 | contig 10726 bp, 12 predicted proteins | sample LinPmetageLP53_FD_184044 | JGI IMG/M metagenome (GOLD analysis project Ga0209337, IMG submission 184044) | Marine viral communities from the Pacific Ocean - LP-53 (SPAdes) (version 2) | ecosystem: Environmental > Aquatic > Marine > Oceanic | place: Pacific Ocean | collected 2010-02-08 | reverse complement strand
GTTAGTTTAACTGCAAGAGGTGCTTTAATTTATAATACAACTACATCAGGTGGTTCAGGAACTACTGACTCTGTTTGTGTATTAGATTTTGGTGCAGATAAAACAGCAACTTCTGGAACTTTTACAGTTCAATTCCCAGCGTTTACTACAAGTGCTGCGATTTTAAGAATTGCATAACAATATAAAATGAATAGGTTAAATATTTATGTCAGTAATCAGAACTTTTACAGTAACAGTAGTAGGCACTGGTTCTGGTAATAAATATTTTATTAATGGCCTTCAGCAAGAAACAGTAAATCTTGCTGAAGGTTACACATATAGATTTGATCAAGCAGATACTTCTAATAACAATCACCCCTTAAAACTTTCTACAACAAGTGATGGCACATGGTCTGGTGGTTCTCAATATACAACTGGCGTAACATACTATGGGATTCCAGGTCAAGCAGGAGCATATACTCAAATAATAGTTGCTAATCCTGCACCACAACTTTATTATTATTGTCAAAATCACTCAGGAATGGGTGGAGCAGCTAATACAGAACCAGCAGACACATGGGGACTTTTACAATGGGGACAAAATTCTTGGAGTAATCAAGATATTGTTGACGTAGCTCTTAGTGGTTTGTCAACAACAATGTCCATAGGAGATGTTGGTGCTGCATCCGATACAGGATGGGGTTCAGATAGCTATGGTGTTGAAAGTTGGGGTACTTCTGGAATTGGTGTTTCCGTAACAGGTACTTCTCTTACTACTACTTTAGGTGTTAGTGATGCTGCTGGAGAAATAAACTCAGGATGGGGAAGACTTGAATGGGGAACAAATGGTTGGGGAATATTAGGAGACACTGAACTTCAAGGTCAACAGCTATCCGCTTCTCAAGGTACAGTAAGTGTTGTAGCAGAAATAAACTCAGGATGGGGAAGACTTGAATGGGGTAATTTAGGATGGGGAGTTCCTTATTCTGCATTAATTAGTGGAACAGCTTTAGTTTCTTCAATTGGTACAGCTACATCAGAGGCTGAAACTATAGTCACTCTTACAGGACAATCTTTAACTGCAGTAAGTGGTAATGAATCAATAGGTATTGGTATAAATGTAGATGTTATAGGTACAACATTAAATACTAATATAGGTATTGCTCAAGGAGATTCAGGTGTAAAAGGTTCTTCTATGTCTACAGGTATTGGTGCAGTAGATATTCAAGTAGATGGAAATATTTCTATTAATGTAACTGAACATTTAATGCAGACTGCTGTTGGTGATACAACAATAGTAAGTGCAACGGGACCTAGTGTAACAACAGCTGGATTATTACAAACTTCTGTAGGAAATTCTATTGCAGATGCAAATACTTTAATTGATGTTACAGGAATTTCTTTAACAAGTAATATAGGAATTATCTCAACAACAATTGCAGTAGAATTAACTGGAATTTCAATGACTGCTTCTTTAGGTAGTGAAATAGCAGCTACAGATGTTTCTGTCTTAGCTACTACATTTACTTTAAATGCTAATGTAGGAAATGTAGATGCGGTGTCAGTAGTAGATTTAGCCTCTTTAATTGGTTATACTTTTGCAGGATCTGTAACTACCGAACAAACAGCTAATGTACTTTTGACAGGTATTTCAATGAGTACAAGCGTAGGAAATGTAGCAGTAACACCATGGTCAGAGGTGGATCTAGGAGTAAATAATACTTGGACTGAGGTTGATCTGGCTGCTTAAACATAGTAAAATATTAATATAATAGGAGAAAAAATTTATGACATCAGCATATACCGGTCTTGGCGTTGAACTAATGGTCACGGGTGAAAACTCGGGAACATGGGGCGATAAAACAAATACTAATTTAAATCTTATATCACAAATATCTGGTGGATATATAGAACAAGCAGTTAATGGAACTGGTGCTACAACACTAGCGGTTGTAGATGGAAATACAGGAGCAGCATTAGCTACAAGAAATATAAAATTAACAGGAACAATTACAGGAAATATAACTGTAACTATTCCTATTGATGTAGAAAATTTTTATTTTATAGAAAATGCTACAAGTGGTGCTTACACAGTTGAATTTAAATATGTAACAGGTTCTGGATCAAGTGTTACTTGGTCAGCTACTGACAAAGGAACAAAAATTGTTCTTGCTAAAGCAGATGATGGTACTAATCCAAATATAATTGAAACTGTAGTAGGTGGATTACCAGGTGGTGCAACTACACAAGTGCAGTTTAATAATTCAGGAGCATTTGCAGGAGATGCAGATTTAATATGGACAGCAGGAACAGCTTTAACAATTAATTCTCAAAAAGAACTTAGATTAGCAGACACTGATGATTCTGCTTATGTAGGATTAAGATCTCATGCAACAGTAACTGGTTCTTACACTTTAACAATGCCTGCAGCAACTGGAACAGCAGATCAAATTTTAGTTACAGATGGTTCCGGTAATTTATCTTTTGCAGATAATTCTGGTGGCACAGAATGGCAAGCTGTAGTCACGGCTGACCCTTCAACTGCTTTAGCAGGTTATGGATATTTTGCAAACACTACAGGCGGTGCTTTTACGATTACTCTGCCAGCTTCACCTGTCATTGGTGATGAAGTAGCAATAGTAGATTACGCAGGTACCTTTGATAGTAATAATTTAACCGTAGGCAGAAACGGAAAACCAATCCAAGGTGCAGCAGCAGATTTAACAGTAGCAGTTGAGAGAGCAGCATTCACTTTGGTATTCGTAGATAATACACAAGGTTGGTTGCTGAAGAATAAATAATGGCTACTTACAGAAATGTTCAGGGTGGCACTATTCAGTCTCTTTCATCTGATCCAACATCACCAGTAAATGGTGAAGTGTGGTATAACACAACAAGTAATACGTTTAAATTTAGAGGACAATTGTCATCCAATTCTTGGGCTGCAGGAGGTAGTCTAATTACTCAACCACCTTCTCACCAAGAAATGTCTTATATGTGTGGTTTTGGAAATAGATCAGCTACAATGACTGTAGGGGGTAATTCTCCAGATACAAATTTATCTCAAACATACAATGATACATCTTGGACTGCAGGGCCAAATATGACAGAAACTATTACTTCAACTGGCGCAGTAAGTAGTAGAAGTACTACACCGAGCTCACAAGCTTCCGGTCCAGCAATTCTTGGCGGAGATAATAATAATCCTACAGGTGTTCTTTCTTTTAATTGGGATGGAAGTTCTTTTTCAAACAACCCAGCTAGTATGACAGCTAGAAGAGCAGGGCCTTGGGCTTTTGGATCAGGCGTTCCTACAGCAAATTTTTGGGGTGGCGTTGGTACTCCAGCTCCTAGTCCTAACTATTTATCAAGCGGAGAAGTATACAATGGTACAGCTTTTTCAGCTTCTCCGGCTACTTTAAATACAGCCAGAGGTGTAGGCACAGGTGGACAAATGGGTTCTGGAACACCCAACTCTGCTATAATAGCAACTGGTTATGCTCCAGCTATGACAAACTCTGAATCATTTAATGGAACTGCGTGGTCAAATACTTCACCAACAAATTATGCTAGATACGGTGCTGCTATGATTGGAGACAGCGGAACTTACGCTTTAGTTTTTACTGGTAATTCGGGTGGAACCTCTCCTTCTCCAGGGCCGGGTACAGGATCGACTGGAACTATAGGTGCTGAATTATGGGACGGATCAAGTTGGACTAATACTACAAACTTATCAAATTTTAAACAATACTCAACTGGATCAGGAACCGCTGGAATAGGCTTTCAATTTGGGGGAGATACTGGTGGAACAGCTACACCATTAAGAAGATTAACAGAAGAGTGGACAGGCTCTTATGAAGCATCAATAACAATGACAACAAGTTAAGGAGAATAATTATGGCAAATAGATATTGTACAGCAACAAGTTGGGGAAAAGGTTTTATTAGTAATGATGAATGTAAAACAATTCATCCTACAGCCCAACCCGGTAATCTATATCAAGCTACAGAAGATGGAAATCCAGGTAACGTAAATTCTTGGTTTGCTAAAGTAGCAGGAGTAGAAAAAACATTATCAGAAGCTCAATCTTTATGTGATGCAGCTATTACTCAATCTCAAACAGAATGGGATGCAATGAGTGAAGCTGACAGATTAAGTAAAGGTTGGAGTAGACCAATAGATATAACTTTACAGGCGTAATATAAATGGCAACTTACAAAGAAATAAAAGGACAAAAAGTTCAAACACTTGCTTCTGATCCACCTGCACCTTTCTCAGGTCAGATATGGTATAACACGACAAGTGATGCTTTAAAAGTAAGAGGCCAAATAGCTTCAAACTCTTGGGCTGCAGGAGGTAATTTAATTACTCAACCCCCTTCTCACCAAGAAATGTCTTACATGTGTGGTTTTGGAAATCGTTCAGCTACAATGACTGTAGGAGGAAATAGTCCAGATACAAATTTATCTCAAACATACAATGATACATCTTGGACTGCAGGTCCTAACATGACAGAAACTATTACTTCAACTGGAGCAGTAAGTAGTAGAACTGCTACACCTGCACCACAGGCTTCAGGGCCAGCAATTCTTGGTGGAGATAATAATAATCCTACAGGTGTTCTTTCTTTTAATTGGGATGGAACTGCTTTTTCAAACAACCCAGCTAGTATGACAGCTAGAAGAGCAGGACCTTGGACTTTTGGTTCAGGTGTTCCTACAGCAAATTTTTGGGGAGGTGTTGGTACACCAGCCCCTAGCCCTAACTATTTATCAAGTGGGGAAGTATATAACGGTACAGCTTTTTCAGCTTCTCCTGCTACTTTAAATACCGCTAGAGGTATAGGGACAGGTGGACAAATGGGGTCGGGTACTCCTAATAGTGCAATTATTGCAACTGGCTATGCTCCAGCTACAACCGCTTCTGAATCATTTAATGGAACTGCGTGGTCAAATACTTCACCAACAAATTATGCTAGATATGGAGCAGCTATGATTGGGGATAGTGGAACTTATGCTTTAGTTTTTACTGGTAATTCAGGTGGAACACCTGCAGTTGGTCCAGGACCTACTGGAACTATAGGTGCTGAATTATGGGATGGGTCAAGTTGGTCTAATACTACAAACTTATCAAATTTTAAACAATACTCAACTGGATCAGGGAATGCTGGAATAGGTTTTCAATTTGGTGGAGATACTGGTGGAACAGCTACACCATTAAGAAGATTAACAGAAGAGTGGACAGGCTCTTATGAAGCAACAGTAACAGTACAAGGAAGTTAATTATGGCAACATACATTGCATTACACGGAGTTAATATACCAGTCTTAAGTGCAGACCCAAGTAATCCTCAAAATGGAGATATGTGGTATAACACAGCTACTAATAGTTTAAGATGTAGAAAAGGTGGTTCAACAGTTACAGTTACGACCGCTTAAATATTGACATACAGTTTTTAATAGTTTAAAACAAACTTTCATTCAAATGAAAGGAGTACTATGAAAAATGAAATAAAAAAATTAAGAAACGTTGAACCTTTAATTGAAAGTGAAACTAATAATCTTCACAATGTATTAGATGAATCTGACGTACAAGATTTTAAAAAATTAAAAAACGAACTTCGTGATACTTGGACAAAAAAACAAATGTTCAGAACACAAACAGAAATGGAATTTTCTGTTTTAAATGATGCTAAACATCCAAATAATGCTTCTAAATATTGGCAGTGTGTTAGAGAACAAAATGTATTTTTAGAAAATTTAATGACATTATCTTTTGATTATAGACAAGATGAAATAAAATTAAAAAGATTTAGAATTAAATTAGCAAAAGAAACAGATGAATTAAACATAGAAGAACTACAAGTAGAAATTGATAGAATGGTTTATCATATGGCTTGTCAACAATTAATAGCAAAAGATAGAATGCGAGAAATTAGATTGTGGTCTGAGTTTAAAAAAAAATATGATGATGGTTTATTTGATAGTCAAAATGTTGATACCCATCAATTAGAAGCGTATGGAACTATTTTAAAAAATAGAAAAGATACTTTGACTGGAAATGAAACTCAACCAGAACTTATTAATGTATTAGGCCAAGTAGATTCTTTAGAAAAATTAACTAAAAAAGGATCTGTTCTTACTCACGAAACTAAAAAAGCCCTGCCTGATTCTGATAAGTAGTAATGATAAATAATTCAGAACCCTACATTGCCCCTCCAGAATGGGAAGTAAAAGGAATATGTTTAGGACAAACTATATTAAAAACAAAGGTTCCTTTAGATGTTTTTAATGCAATTAATTATATATTTGAAAATAAATATGAAGAATTACCAAACGCCTCTCCTGTTTTAGTGGGAAAAATTAAAACTGAAAAATCATTATTTTCTAATAATAATACTTTAACAGAAGGCCCACATAATTTTTTACCTATTATTGTTACAGAGTATTTAAAAAAAATAGTAGAAATTTATTTAAAATGGAATCAAGCTGACGTTTTATCAACAGATTTAAATTCAGTTTGGATTAATGAAATGACAGCTAATGAATATAACCCAATTCATGTCCATAAAGGAAACATAGCTACGGGACTTTCTTCTGTGATGGGTTTAAAAATTCCAGATAGTTATGGTGAAGAAGTATCTTATAAAAGTAATCCATTAAATGGAGAGTTACAATTATTAGGAAACTCAACAGGACAATTTTCAACAGTTGATTATTCCCCGTTTTTAAAAGAAAGAGACTTTATTGTTTTTCCATATGACATAAGACACACTGTTTATCCTTTTAATGGAGATGGGCATAGAAGAACTTTAGCAGCTAACATTGACGTAGACTATAATTCATTATCTTCACGAGGAACAACAAGAGGATTACCCCTATGACAAATATTTTTACAGAACCTAATTGGAAAAGTTATACAATATTAAGTAAAGGTCCTTTATTTAATAAAGAAGAGTGTAAAAAAATAATTGAAATTGGACATTCGCTTCCACCAAAAACAGCTGAAGTAGGAATGGGTAAAGAAGGAGGAGGTGTAAACACTAATAAAAGAACTACTCTTATTAGTTGGATACCATTTGAAATGAAAGAAGCTATTGGAATGTATATGAAAATAGATGAGTTTATTAAAAGATGCAATGTAAATCATTTTGGTTTTGATGGAGTTTGCATAACAGAACTTGCTCAGTTTACAGAATATCCTTTAGGTGGATTTTATGATTGGCATATGGATTCTGACACAACTTTTGGTAAAGAGCCTCCGGTAAGAAAAATATCTATGACTGTTTTATTAAATGATCCTTCTGAGTTTGAAGGAGGTCAGTTAGAATTAATGGCTCCAGGTAAAAGACCAGACTTAATTCAAGGACAAGCTATATTATTTGCTTCTTTTTTAAATCATAGAGTAGCTCCAGTTACCAAAGGAATAAGACAATCTTTAGTAATGTGGTTTGGGGGACCTCCATTAAGATAATGTTAGATGAATATAAAATTATAGATAATTTTTTAGATCCACATTATTCTTTTTATATGCATGTTCAATTACTACATGCTCCACATGTTTTTGAAAATGTTTCTTCAGCTACATTTGAAGAAGAAGGTAAAAGGCTATATTCCATTCAAAGTCCAGACAGACATGTTTTAAATCAATTTATAAAATTTAAAATAGAATCAATGTTTAAAGTAAAAGTAAAAAATATTAATGTAAATATCCAACACAAAGGAATGGATTGTGATTTTCATACAGACCCTTTAGACTATACTTTTCTATATATGCTATCACCTACCCCTAAAGATGAATCGGGAAAATTTATTTTAGAAAATAAAGAAGATATCAACTATCTACACAATAGATTAATTTATTTTAAAGCAGGTATGAGCCATAAAGGAATGTCTTTTAGTGATGCTTATGTACCAAGAATAACTATAGCTTTTAGAACGGAATTACCAACATGATGATAGATCCATTGTTTCCTACTTTTTTATATGGTTTTGATGTTCCTAACCATAAAGAATTAAATCAAGATTTAGAAAAAAATATTCTATCTTGGTCTAAGAATAATAAAGGAATCAAAAGAACAAATATAAATGGATGGCATTCAGAAACAAATATGCATGAAAAACCTGAGTATAAAAATATACTAGAACTTTTATTTAGGGCACAAGCTGATATATATAAACACGAAGCTTTAGATCGAAAAGCAAAAATAGGAAATATGTGGGCAAATATAAATTATAAAGAGGGTTATAATGTAGAACATATTCATCCTAATTCTTTATTTTCTGGTGTATACTATGTTAAAGCAAAACTCGGCTCAGGGCATTTGATTGTAAAAGACCCTAGACCTGGAGCCAATATTCAAAGAGGTGTACTTAATCCTAATGTAGAAGAACCTATTTATGTTAAAAAAGGTCATTCATGTGAGCCTAAAGAAGGTAGAATTATAATGTTTCCTGCGTGGTTATCTCATTTAGTAGAAGAAAATAAAAGCGGACAAGATAGAATATCTATATCATTTAACTTTATACAAGAAGGGTTTTAATTATGAAATTTTTATATCATACAATAAGAAAAGCAATTCCTTATGAATTGGCTAATTTTATATTTAACTATTTTATGCTTAAACGAGATGCTACTAATTTTATGTATAAAAATAACATAACTTATGACAATGGAATGTTAGGTACATGGAAAGATTCTCAGATCCCAAACACTTATTCTCATTATGCTGATCCTGTAATGGAAACGTTGTTAATGAAAGTATTACCAATAATGCAACAAGAAACAGGACTACATTTAATTCCCACTTATTCATACGCTAGATTATACAAGAAAGGAGACGAATTGAAAAGACATAAAGATAGACCTAGTTGTGAGATATCTACTACCATTAATTTAGGTGGGGATCCTTGGCCAATATTTATAGATGGTACAGGATCTAATAATATTATAGATAAAGAAAAAAATACAATAAATCCCGATGCTCCTATGGGTAGTAAAATCTTACTTGAGGTAGGAGATATGTTAGTATATAGCGGCTGTGATCTTGAACATTGGCGAAAACCTTTTGATGGAGATACTTGCGGTCAAGTATTTCTACATTATAATCATGTAAATGGCCCATTTGCTGAAAAAAACAAATTTGACGGAAGACCTATGTTAGGTCTACCATCATTTGTAAAGTAAAGTGTAGTGTATACTATAAGCAATTTTTTTAGTAAAATAGAGTTATGGCATTACAAGAGGTAAATATATCCCCAGGTTTTAACAAGCAAGCTACTCCCACAGGAGCTCCAGGACAATGGGTTGATGGGGACTTTGTAAGATTTAGATATGGGTTACCAGAAAAAATAGGTGGTTGGGAACAGTTAACTAACACTACTATGATAGGTGCAGCTAGAGATCAATTAGTTTGGGCGGATTTAGATTCAAGAAAATATGCTGCAATAGGAACTAACAAAGTATTAATTATTTATTATGAAGGAGCTTTTTATGATATTACTCCTTTATCAGTAGCTCAAACTGGAGCAACCTTCACGGCTAACGGAACTACAACTGTTACCGTTAATTTAGCAACTCACGGAATGTTGGCTGGAGATTTATTTACTTTTACAGCAGTAACATCTCCTCAATATTCAGGAGTAAATATTTGGGATCCTACAGTTTTTACTGATCAAGCTTTTGAAGTTATTTCTTCTGTTACTAATTCTTTTACTATAACAATGCCTAATAATGGTACAGGTGAGTCAATAACTGCAAATGGTTCGGCTACTGTTAATCCTTATGTAACCTTTGGACCTTTATTTCAAACAAGAGCTTTTGGTTTTGGTACAGGTTTATATGGTGGAACAGTTAGTGGAGCAGCCACTACAACACTTAATGGTTCACTGGCTGACGATACCGCTGGTAACAATGGGTCAGCTACAGAAATTACTTTAACAAGTGTTACAGGATTTCCTACATCAGGAACTAATTTTATTACAGTAGGAGGCACAGAAATAATTTCATACACAGGAGTAGCTGGATTAAAATTAACTGGAATAACTAGAGGTGTAAGTGGTTCAACACGCTCGTCTCACGGGGCTTCAGCAACAGTACAAAATGCAGCAGACTTTGTAGGATGGGGACAATCAAGTCCAACTTCCGAAGTAACACTTGAGCCTGCTAGTTGGTCTTTACATAATTTTGGAGAAAAATTAATTGCTACTGCTAAAAATGGTAAAACATTTCAATGGGCTCCTTTACATGAAACTTCAACAGCTTTAACTACTAGAGCTGTAGCTGTAACTAATGCCCCTGAAAAATCAGTAATGTCAATTGTTTCAGATAGAGATAGACATTTAATTTTACTAGGAACACAAACAGATCTTACTGACAATACTACACAAGATAAAATGTTTATTAGATTTTCAGATCAAGAAAACATTAATGATTATACGCCCACATCTACAAACACAGCGGGTACTTTTAGATTAGATAGTGGTACAAAAATAGTAGGGTCTATTCAAGGTAAAGATTATATATTAGTTCTTACGGATACATCTGCTTATGTAATGCAGTTTGTAGGACCACCATTTACTTTTTCTATAAGACAGGTAGGTACTAACTGTGGATTAATAGCACAACACGCAGTAAGATTTATTAATGGTGCTTGTTACTGGATGGCTGAAGAAGGTGGTTTCTTTATGTTTGATGGTACAGTTAAAGGTATACCTTGTTTAGTAGAAGATTTTGTGTTTACAAATAAA
>Ga0209337_1003714_pt1 | contig 10726 bp, 11 predicted proteins | sample LinPmetageLP53_FD_184044 | JGI IMG/M metagenome (GOLD analysis project Ga0209337, IMG submission 184044) | Marine viral communities from the Pacific Ocean - LP-53 (SPAdes) (version 2) | ecosystem: Environmental > Aquatic > Marine > Oceanic | place: Pacific Ocean | collected 2010-02-08 | reverse complement strand
GATATTAAATATACTAGAGTAGGTTTTGATCCTGACTCATTTGGTTCTATATTATCCAGAACACTTAATGAAAGTTATGTGGGTGGTCTTGATTTCTTAGGTGTTATTGGTCGGCAAATAGGATCACAAGATCTTATTGATATTTCTGAATCTCAGATTAAAGAAACAAAAAAAGATATTAAAGCTCTGGGAACTCCTATCAGAGATGGAAGTTTCCTTAAAGGCGTAGAAGATATTGATAAGATATATGAAGAAGAAGGAACTGGTGCCGCTCTTGATCGTGCAGCACTTCTTTTACAAGATTCAATGGCATATGTTTTAGGTTCTATTGCTCTTCCTTTTGCTGCGGGAGCCACAGCTATTCCTCTATCATTAGTAGGCGCACCAACTGCTGCTGTAACTGGTGTTGGTCTCCTAGGTCCTTTTCTTGTTGGTGGTTCTATTTTTGGTGGTCAAGTTGAAGAGGAAGCTAAAGCTAGAGGAGCAACTCAAGAAGATGCTGATACTGCTGCATTGATTACAGCACCTATTGCTGGTTTATTAGAAAGATTTGCAGCATCTAAACTAATTAAAGGTGTGATGGGTAAAGTAGGTAAAGATGCTATAATAGAACATGAAGGTAAAAGGGTTGGTAAAGAGGTTGCTGAAAAAGGTTTAGATAGAGCTTTGAACTTTGGTAAAGAAGTTGGCAAAGTTGGAGCGCAAACTGCTGTTAGAGAGTCAGGCACAGAAGCTCTTCAAGAATCTCTTCAACAAGCTGCATCTCAAATAGCTGCTGGAAAGCCTGTAGATATTGATATAAATAGAACTATTGATGCTGCTGTTCTTGGCTTGCTTGGTGGTCAAACTATAGGTACAGCAGGGGCCACACTTGGTAAGGTTTCTCAAGCACAGGCCAGAAAAGAACTTGATGAGCTTGAAAAAGATTTAAGTGACCTAGAAAAACAAGTGAAGGATGCTAATAAAGAACTACCTGTTCTTATGAAAACAGGTTTAGGTGTTGATCTTGAGGGATCAAAACTTTTAAAAGCTATAAATAAAATACCGGGAATAAGTACTGATTTTAAAAATCCTGATACTAGCACAGAACAGCTTGCAGATAAAGGTAGAGCTAGAACTGGTCCTTTTAATCTTGTTAAAAGATCAACCACTAGACTTAAAGAATTATCTAATAGAAGCGAGGAAGGTGCTAGGGTTATTAATGGATTAAATAATTATTTTAATGATCTTCATAGTTCTATAGGAGAATTTTATGGAAAGAAAGAAAGTATAATAGATGAAGGTTTAGATGGTAAGAGTTTAAGAAAAGGTAAAAAGCTTCCTTTTGCAGTAAATATATCTAAAGAAAATAATAATAAATTATTTGATAAATTAAATAAGGGTAAAGATTCAGACAATCCTATTGTAAATAGAGTAGGTGATAGGATTAAAAATGAAATATATAAACCTATTCACAAACTACTATCTGATGCTGGAATTGAAATTGGTTATAATGAAGATTATATTACACACTCATATAAAGTTGGAACTAAAAAGAATAGAAAAAAGTTTCAAGAAATTTTACAACAAGAAGGTATGCCTTTAAATAGAGCTACTGAAATTGTAGATACTATAGTAGAAAATAAAGGTGTTTTCACTCCTAATACTAATGTTGATTTTTTTAATAATGTAGGAAAAACAGACCAACAAATAGTTACGGATAGAAAAAAATCACTTGAGCTTGAAAGAGCGTTACCTGAAAAAACAGTAAATAAATTAGATGAAGCTGGATTATTAGAAAGAGATGTACAAAAGTTAATTAATAATTATTTAATTCAAAGCATGACTCGGCTAAAACAAAAGCAAATGGAAACTAATTTTGTTCCTCAAATAAAATCTATGATTGATAAAGGCTTAATTGATAATAAAGAGTTAGAGGCTTTACAATCAGTTTCAAGATCAATTCAAGGAAATCTTTATCCAAAATTTAAAGGTTCTTTTGCAGAGGGTGTTTACAAACCTGTTATAACTTTAGGTTATGTATCTACTCTATCGTTCTCTGCTTTGTTAGCTTTTGCTGAAGGAGCCGTTACGTTATATAAAGTAAGTCCAAAGAATGCAATCTTTGGTTTGTTTAATGCGGCTCATGTAGGTTTTAGACAAGCAATAAGAACTGCTTTTCCGCAGCTTCCTAAAACAGAGTTAGAAAAATCTTTAAATTCTTTATTTCAAACTGCTGATACTTCAATGCAGAATGTTTTAAGAGATATAGATAGTAGAACTTTTAGTGAGGTGGTTACAAATAAATATTTTAGATTTCAGTGGCTATCACAAGTAACTCAGTTTACTAGGTATATGGCTTTTGATGCTACTAAAAAACAGATGCGTCAGGACATACAAACTCTTCAAGATGCTAAAGGGGTAAAGACAAGAGAAACATTAAATGCTCGTAGAAGATTAGCAGAACAGGGTTTGATTAAACCAGAAGAAAAACTATTGCAAGATTGGGCGGCTGGTAAGCTTGAGGCAGAACCCAAGATAGTAACTCAGGCTGTTGCAAAAACAATAGATGAAATTATTCAAACTCCTAATGTTGTTAACAGACCTCTCTGGATGTCTAATCCATATTTTGCTCCTATTGCACAGTTAAAGGGTTTTATGATGGTGTTTGGTAATACCGTTGGAGCTAAAATGTTTAGAGAAGTTTTTGCTCCCCTAATAAATTTAGCATTATTATCTCCAAGAGGAAGAATACCTGTAGGTGCTACAACAAAATATGCATTGATGTTTACTATGATTATGGCAATTATGTCAGCAATGCAAGCTATAAAAGATGAAATTAGATATGCTGATAAAGAGAGTCCATATGATCAACTAAATCCTGATGAAAAGATGAAACATATTCTTCTAGGTTCTAATATATTTGGATGGGGAACAGTTATAAATCAAATGTTAGAAGCCGATAAATATGGATCATCTCCTCTTAGTGCTGTAGCTGGACCAATAGCTTCTATGGGAGAGGATCTTTTGCAAGCGTTAGGCGATATAGCGCTTCCTGCTATTTCATCAGAGGAAGATATTAATTTAAGAAGAATGGCTACTTTTATATCTAGGTATTTTGTACCAATCTTAGGTAACATACCCGGCTTTAGAGAATCAGCCCGTGATCTTGTACAACCAGACTAAGACTAACTAAAAGAAAGGACGAACAGTGACTAACTGGGAACATTTTACTGAAGATGAGATGCGTTGTAAGGGTACTGGAGAGTGCCACATGGACGAAGAGTTTATGGAAAGGCTCATTCGTTTAAGAAAAGACTACGACAATCCAATGATCATATCTTCAGGCTACAGGGACATAGCATATAATACTACAATAGGTGGCTCTCCTAACTCTGCACATATCTATGGCAGGGCTGCTGATATTTTAATAGGAGGACATGAAGCTTTTAAACTACTACGTCTTGCTATCATACATGAGTTCAAGGGTATCGGTGTGTCTCAACGTGGCATGTATGAACGCCGCTTCCTGCACCTTGATACAATGGAAGATGGAGATCACCATCCTCGTCCGTGGTTATGGAGCTATAAGTAATGGCTGAAGATCGAAATCTTTTAGAGAGAGCGCAAGATTATCTAGTCTCTGGAGATTTTGACAAGGATGCTAGGTATGTTCTTGGTCCTCACCTTAGTAAAGGTTTGTTAGGACTTGCTCAACTATTTGGTCCCGGTGCTGATATAAAAGCTATGATAGATGAGTCTAAAAGAATAGTTCCCTCTTTAAAAGAAGGTAATATTCCCGGTGCATTAAGTTCTTTAGGTATTGCTGCTGCTGCGCCTCTTCTTATAGGCGCTCCTACTGATGTAGGAAAGCTTAAAAAAGGAACTGAAGAAGTAACTTCATTTCTAACATCACGAGGAAAAAGTCCTAGTCGCTATACTTGGGATGGTACAAGTACACAAAGAATACAGAGAAGTCCAGATGCTCATTCAGATAAAACTACAGCAATACAGCCTAAGTCTGGAAGAACAATTTTTTTAGATAAGAAAAATGCTGAAATTGTAAGGAAATTTTTTTCCAGTTCTGGTGAGGATATAAGTATCTTACCTATATCTAAAAATGGTGTATTTATACCGAAAGCAAAAATAATACGTAATAAAGATTATGGTCCTAAGAAAGCAGGAGAAGTTGCTGAAATTACATTTTCCTCACAGCCAAAGGAGGGTTTACATCCATTTGAAATGGCAAGTAACAGAAGTCCACCGGGAGCGGACATGAGATTCTCTGCAATTACAGACGAATCAGGAAAAAAAGTTTTAGGAGGTCAACATATGGGTACTCCTATTACAAAAATTGAAAAAACAACTATTACTAATAAAAATAAGGGTGGCTCTGTAGTAGAACGCAATCCCTATAACTACCCACCAAGGAGTATCTAATAATGGGCCGTGTATTACTTGCATGGATTCTGGCAGTAATATTAGCAGCAATTTTTATTGGCCCTGCTAATGCTGCTACAGGGACTGCTCCTGCCATAGACCTAAGACTTGTTCTTACTATTGGTGGTATGGTAGCCAGTGTGGTTGCTGCTAGCGCTGTGGCAAAGTTTCAAATTAAATCTCTGTCAGAAAAACTAGAAGATATAGAACAACGTCTAAGGAAAATGGATTCTCGTAGTGATAGATTGGTTACTGCAACTGAAACTCAGGAGCAGAGGATAAGTATTTTATCTAAGATGGCTAGCCCAGAAAATCTAAGACGAGATCATATGCAAATATCACAGATGCTTACTCATCTGGAACATCTTCAAAAAAGTTATGATAAATTATATGCCATGCATAATGGAGAGCATCCACCTGTGGCTAGTGAGAGAAAGACATAGTGACCACAAGTTCTGACATAGAACAAATACTTGAAGAACAAATTTCTCCCTACTTGTCCCTTCATGGAGGGGCGATAGAGTTGCTGGATTATAATAATGAAACAAGAAATGTACATGTTAAGCTGACAGGATCATGTGCGGGATGTTCAGCAAGCACCATAACAATAAAGATTGGTGTAGAAAATGTACTGTTATCTACCTTCCCTGACACAATAAAGAGTGTGACGCATGAAGAGGGAGAGGTAATCAGTCCATTTTATTAAAACCCTCTGTAACGAGCTAGGAGCGTCATACAGAAGGATCAGTACTTTTGGGCTATATGCCTACCAGAAGGGTTAGAGAAGGCTACTCAGTGGCTCTCCTAGCCCTCTTTTTTTGTCTCATCTTCCTCATCTTCAGCATATTCATCAAATAATGAGCCAGCGAAGTCACACTTAGATAAAAGCTGTACAACTTTCTCTTCTCCTAATACATTTAAACATCCAACGATAGCAGTCTCCAGTGTATCCTTATCCATAGATAAACCAGTATTATTATTTGCACCACGAATACGAGATAGTAACTCAAGTGCTTTGATGGCACTGTTAGTATGTCCATTTGCTTTGGCAAAAGTATACTGACTTTCTATTTCTTCTATAACATTAACATCTGTTTCAAGTTCCTGTTCAAGTTCATGAACACGATCCACCACCTCTTGTATCTGCATGAGACGATAGCCTTGATTGTTTGCAGACGCAGCAGAGTAGCCAGCAGCTTTTGCAGCTTCGGTTGCATTACGATGCAGAACATATGCCTCTGCAAACTTCTCTTGTTTTTCGTTTAGCATTATCTTTTCATATTATTTCTGGCAACACCCTTATACTTTTCAAATGAACGAGCAGCACCTAGTCCTAGCAGAGCCATGATCAAGCTGACAAGCTCACCTGTCTCTAACATTGGGAGAGTTACCATAGGATACCATGTAATAATAATCCATGAAGAAATAGGTGCTATTATAAACTGCCATGCCAGAGCAAAGCAACATACCCACATGATAGCCGGTCTTGCCCCACTGACAAAGATAGAGGGATGTTTGGCCTGTTCTATATTTGCCTGTGCTTGAGCAAGGTCAAGAGAAATTAGTTCTTTATTTAGTTCTGCTTCAAGCTTAACTTTTAAATCTTTATCACCTACAAACTTGTCAAGAACTTTTCCGGCTACACCTATAACTGAATCTGCAATACCTAACATTATTGTTCCTCCTCTTTTTTAAGTTTAACTACACGGGGATACTGATCTATCCTGTAACCTTCAGTATAAAAAGTTTTGGTATCTTGATTCTCCATTGTATCAGCAAAGAGATAAATTTTTAGATGTTTAAACTTCCTACTTTTCTCAGCTAACATTTGAATCCAATCATTAGGAGAGAACACAGAGATATGAGCATTCCTTCCATCAGGTAGAACTTTCAATGCCTCAAAGCAAGCTACGTTTAGAAACACAATCTTCTTTGCATAGGAAAAGATTTCTTCTACCACCCAACCCAAGTCTTCTTCCGCTACATGTTCAAGAACATCAGTACATACCACTGCATCTTTTTTATGTATAGGAAGCTTACCATGTTTTTCATAACCGGGATCAAAGAGTTCACACTCATCCAACTCCCAGTACTCAGGAAGAGGACAGTCAATTTCATCAGTAATCTCTGAGAACTTATCAGTATACAGCACCCCCTTACCACAACCATAGTCAAGCACAGATTTGCAATTATTATTTTTTAAGTATAGCTTGATAAGGTCTACAAACTTTAGAAGACTACGACCATTGAACATGCCCTCACCCTGATCATGCTTCTCTTCGTACATCTTAACAAGATTACTATAATCATCTGAAGGATTGAGCCTACTATTAGTATTATCTATATTAATATCAGTCATCGTAGTATCCTTTAAACTGTGGGCGAATTTCTTGTTCTTCTCTAATCTTCCATAGGTCGGCTACCATTGTATCTTGTCCATGAAAACATAAGACACCCTCAAGGCCGGGATCACCAAATACTTTTTCACAGTCCTGTGCCATAGCCAGAAGTTCTCCTGTAGTCCAGTACGATTTATCTTTTACATTAACCTGTATGTACTTGGGTTTGGGAGTTTCACCACCCTCAAGATCGCCAGTAGTTTCTGTCTTCTCTTCCTTGGAAGGCTCATCTCTGCAACAGTCAAAACCAAAGAGATGTATATCTCTGAAGCCCATTGTATGCAGAAGACCAATACCACGCATAGCAGCACACGTACCTCCGGTAATTAGGGTGGCCCCCTTTGGAATGCCAAGCTCATCACTTAGCTTAACCTGTTGATTTTCAATAGCTTTACCCTGTTCATCCTCTTCACGAAGCGAGTCAGTGAATGCATGCCACCCCCACATACGAGTATCTTTTGCTTTAAGAAACTCTGTAACAGAGGGATCTGTCATGGATGCAACAAAGAAATTAATGTTGGGGTCAGTCTTCTCAAACAAATCTTTTCGTATAATGTTATGCGTACTCTTGCCAGTGATAGGTCTAGGATCAAGAACAATACAACCCCACGGTATAATATCATTAGCAAGCAAGCCGGGAAGAGCATGTTTAACAGTCAAGACTTTACAGTCAGGGTTATCCTTTATAAATTTTTTCAGTTTTTTATAATCAAGATAAGGACCAGCAGAAATAATAGCTGCTTTATTTCTATGTGCAGGATGTTTAGTAACCCACTTGTCTTTATCTATATGTGTAAGATTAGTTATAATATTATTACGAATGTATTCTTTTGGCACCGAGTCTCTGGGATGCACAACAATAGGAACCTGCTTCAGTTCTGCTGGGATATCAGAAACAGCCTCATCTGTAAGAAAGACTACTAAGTGTGTACGACCGCCGCCAAGAACCTTATCATCAGAGGGAAGTACATACTTTCTTATATGAGACTTTTCATCAAAGGTAGTCCAGCCATCGTCTGTAGTTTTTTCCTCATGCAATTTCTTGGTTGGAATAGAATCAAATAATGTTTTCATTCCCTGAAATTTATCTTCAGGTGTTTTATCATTATCTTCCTTGGTAAAGAAATGATCACCCACAATAACAGGAGTGTTGCTCAACATATCAAACTCATGTTGAACAGTTTTAATACTATTACCACTACCTATTAAAGCAAAGTCTGCTCTGAATTTGTCTGTTCGTTTCTTCAGAATATCACGCACATTACCCTTATGTAACTCATAAGAAAATTCTTTATTCTTTTCTTTTTTTATGTACTCTTTAAACTCATCAAGTCTTTTTCGTACAGCTTCCATAGTATTGTGAGGCTTGGCATTAAACTCTTCTTTATCTGTTTCTGTTGTAGCATCTTCAAAGAGATCATATCCAATATAATGTATTGAATCATTTCTGTCAAAGGCAGCAAGAGACATCTCAATAGCACGACCACCGTTCCATGTTCCTGTCTCTAGTATTGTTTGTGGTTCATAGAAACGAATGGTATCAGCAAGCTGCTTGTACCTGCCGGGGAGAATATCAGGGGTTGTTTGTTGATCAGATAACTCTATGATCCTTTCACCGGCACTGTTGCGTACATTAATAGAACTTTTATGCTTGATGTTTATCAGAAGGTTTTCCATACCAACAAACTCATGGACAGTCATGCCATGTGCCGTATAGATAGTGACAAGTCTGCTAAGAATAAAAGCAGAAGTCCACTCACGGAAGTTTGTATACTCACCTGACATATAAGATCCACGCCAATCACCCATAATATCTACAGAAGTTTGCCGTGCAAGATTAAAGGCCATGAGATAAGATGTCTCAGGTGTATATATAAAGTCTACCTTGTAGGTAGGATCAGGAAAATAATAATCAAGGGTTGAAGACCTGATGTCTTTAACAGTAAGACACATAGGATCAACCCAGAGCAGCCAGCATCCCTCATTATTAAAACCACACTCAGTAATAGCAAAGACTTCTGGTGCTGCTTCCAGTCCATCCAGAAGCTCTGTGTACTGGACCGCACCCTCTTCAGTACCGTCATGGGTTTTGTTCTCTTCTACAAAAGCATTGTATTCATCTATGTCTTCAAGGCTATGATACTTTATATTCTTTGCCTTGGGTAGAGAGTAGTTGTTAATATCTAAATTATAGTAGTAACAATGAAACTCAATATCAGGTTGCCAGTTTTCTTTAAACTCGTTTAATAGTTTAAATCCGTTTTTCTTTAATTTCTTTTCATCAAAGCATGTAACAATTTTATATGTCATAGGGTTCGATCATTCCTTTTCCTGCAAGATAAGTATAGTCTCCGTTCCATTCAGCAGCATACCTACCATCAATAGCTCTACCGCATTTCCATTCTTTAAACCACGGCCCACCTGTGGTGAAGTGTACGTTCTTAGCTTCTACCTCTTCAGGGGAATGACCATCAAGCCAGTTCCACTCCTGATGTATAGTACCAATGTCTGCTTCCTTATCAGGTAGCCACTCAAAGCCATGTAAGTAAGAACCTTTCTGTGTGTTTACTTCAAGAGGGGTAAGACCCTTGTTCAGGTCATGCCCACAATTCCACAAGATAAGACTTGACCAGTTCTTTCTGCGGTAGTGTTCCTGCTTTTTTCCATCCATCTTGTAATCATTAACTGGTTCATACTGATGCTTCACACAATACAGTGGATAGTAATCCATGTTGTACTCTTCAAAGAGTTCGTTTATGTCTGTTCGTAGATACATATCACAGTCCATATACAAGGCCCAACCCTGATACATATTCAAAGCAGGTACAAGAAATCTGGTGAAGCTAAACTCTGTAGAGAAGGGCTTGCCATCTATATTATCAATGCACTGACCATCCACAACAGTATGTTTACGGTTATAGATACCCATGCGCTCAACTAAATCTTTACGAATAGGTTTGATGTCTACATTCTCAACGGCAATTCGTTCAATGGTAAACTTTAATACTTCATAGGCTACATCTTCTCTTGGATCATAGCCTATGTAAACTGTATTAGGTGACTTTCGCATCTATGTTATCTCCTATTGTTGAAAGTAAAATGGGGGAGCAAACACTACGCACTCCCCCAAATTGGTTACAAGCTGTAAACTTTTTCTTTCTTGTCTTCAGGTATTACCTGTTGAAGATCGATGGTAATCATACCGTCTCTGAAAGACACATCATCTACAACTACGTCACTGGCAAGGTGGAAAGACTTTGAGAAAGGTCGCTTCGCTATGCCCTTCTGTGCAAACTTCTCATCGTCTTCTTCTTCTTTCTTTCTGCCAGATATCGTTAGCGTACCGTCTTCGGTCTTAATCTCCAACTCCTCTTTTGTGAAGCCAGCAGCAGCTAACTCAATTACATATTTACCATTACCATTTTTTATTAGGTTGTGCGGTGGATAAGAACTGGCTGTAAAGTTAGGTGTCTTATCTACCATCTTTAACATATCTCTGAATAATCTATCATGTCCAATAGCCCATGTAGAAAACTTAGAAAAGAACGGATCGTTACTTGTAATATATGCATTCATATCATTTCTCCTTATAGCAAGTTGATATTAACGTGACCTTTTATTAGCATCACATATATATTATACTACCTATTAGTTAATTTGTCAAGTACTTTTTTCCTTTCTCTGCAATTTCTTTTATAGTTCTTTTACAACAGACGCAGAAAGTTCTTGTTGGATCAATCTTACATTGCTTCTGACACTCCATACTTTTTTCCTTTGACTCTTCAGTAGGCCACCAGTTACACACCACATGAACCACCATGACCTGTGATGTCACAGATATCATGTGTTTCCAAACCCTCTTCAAACTCTTCACCAAGTTTTTCTACAGCTTCAGAATACGACACCGA
>Ga0209337_1003713_pt1 | contig 10726 bp, 5 predicted proteins | sample LinPmetageLP53_FD_184044 | JGI IMG/M metagenome (GOLD analysis project Ga0209337, IMG submission 184044) | Marine viral communities from the Pacific Ocean - LP-53 (SPAdes) (version 2) | ecosystem: Environmental > Aquatic > Marine > Oceanic | place: Pacific Ocean | collected 2010-02-08 | reverse complement strand
CCACCTTCAATATCCATTTTTATTAAATTCTCTATATTATCGTAATCTGAAGAACCTTTAGTAATCTCAGATATTTGTTTGTTTGTTAAAACTTTTGTTGTATAATATGATTGCTTAAAACTTAAAGATATGTTTTTCCACATAGCTTTACCAGCTTCAAGACTTTCTTTTATTTCACTTTCTTTTGTAGCGTCAACACCTATTCTAAGCATTTTAAAGAAAAAATTATTACCCATAAACTCTTTTTCTACACTTACTTCTTCTTCTTCTTTTTCTTTTTCTTCTTCCTCAAGCTCTTCTGTTTCTTCTTCTTCTGTAAACTCACCATCATCAAAAAACTCATCAGCATCTGACTTAACAGTGTTTGTCTCTTCATCCCAATATTGTGAGTCATCAAATACTTCAACAACTTCTATTTCTGGCCCTAAAACAACTCTTGTGTTATCTGGCTCAGCAACTGGTAATGTTTTAAAATCATCACTAATTTCTTGTTCAACAGGATCGCTTAATAAATCTGCTAAAGTTGTACCTTTATAAACATTAAAACTTCCAATTTTTTCTTTAATTGTTTTTTCTTCTTCAACAACTTCTTCAACAACTTCTTCTTCGTTAGCTTCATTATTAAATTTTTCGTTAGTAAAAAAAGGTTTTATTTCTTTTGGTACAGGAGCACCATAAACATAATCAGTATTGCTTGTAGTTTGTTCTATTTCTTTTTTAATAGCAGGAATATTTTGTTGTATAACGCTTTGCTCAACATTATCTCTTTCCATATTAGCAATAACCTCAGCTAGTTTTATTTGCTGTGGTGTTAAATTTTTTTCTAATAAATTTTCCTCTATTTTTTCCGCCATATTAAGATATTGAATATTTTTCCAACAATTGTTTTGGTGTAAGCTGCTCAGAAGTGTCAATTTGCTCGTTTACCATGCTCATTTTATGCTCTGTCTTAAGTTTTTGCTTTAACCAAAAGGAAACTTCATCTTTAAGTCTATTTTCATTAAAATTAGGACTATCAACATCCATCCATGTAGGATCTTCGTTTTGGTTTACATCTGTGTATTGCTCTACAAAAGAAGGTCCTGCAAAATTATCCCAAGCAAAAGACAAAATATTTTCTTTTGAATCTAATAAACTGTCAACAGCTACACTAGTGTGATACTCGTTAAAAGGTTTTCTTTCTCTTGCGTCGCTAGCAAGTTTAACAGCTTGTTTTCTAAAGTCAGCAAATTTTTGTTCTGGTTTTAAAAATACATTAGTAAACATGTCGGAAGATTTAACTTGCTCGCCATCAAAATCAAATACAATATCAGCAAAAGTAGAACTTCCATCTGCGTTTACTTCTATTTCTGGCATGACTATTTGAAACAAATCATTTCTTTCAGAAAAAATTGCGTTTTGTACAAACTTGTTTTTTCCAGAAGATCCTTTTGAAAAGTTACGTCTTGTAGATTCACCTCCACCGTTGTTTTCAATCCACTCTGCTTTTTTATCTATTAAGTTGTTTACTTTTTGAGTCAAACCTCTTAAGGTGTTTATTGAGTCATTTATAACTCTACCACCAGCACCACCTTCTTGCTCAATTCTCATTGCCGCGTCGTCTTTTATGCTTTTAGCATATTCAAAAACTTTTGAATTAGCTTGACTTCCTAAAATGTCTAATTTTTCATCACCAACAAGTGAAGAGTTTGATATGTACTTGTCAACATCTTGCTCTATGTTTGGGTTTTGCATTTGCATAGCTAATAACTTGTCTTCGTAATCTTGTGGTTTAGGTGTTTGAAAAAACAATGGAGTTTTTCCTTTGTTAGTAAACCTTCTTCCAAAATAGCTAGAAGACTGAGCTTCAAGAGGTGAAAAATAATCCCCTTCAACGCGGTTTGAGTTTGTATTACCTCTTCTAATTACATTTTCATTTTCTTTAAAAGTATTAAACTCATCTTTGTTCATTGTTTTATCATTGAACAGTCCAGGTTTTTTAACTCTGTATAAAATTTCGTTTGCCTCGTCTAACCTACCTTCTTGTTTTAATCTTTTTCTAGTGTTTTCATCATACCTAAATTTATGCTTTTTTGAAAACAATTTTCCTTTTTTTGTTACTTTATACTTGTTTTTAGATTTTTTATCTTTTGATTTTTTACTATCTACATTGGTTTTTTCAACAACATCTGTTTTATTATCAGTATCTGTAGGGACACTATAGTCAATAACTTCTTCTTCAGGCATATCAAAAAGACCATCTGAGTCGTTGCTTTCGTTATTTTCATTTTCATCTTCAACAAAATTTTCTATGTTATCACTATCAAAATTATCGTTGTTTATAGTATTTTTAGTATCATTTTTTTTATCTTTCTTTTTTTTCTTTTTTTGTTTAGGGTTTATGATACCCTTAGACAGTCCACCAACAGCAGTTCTAGCCATCATTTTATTAGCATCGCTAAAATCAATTTCAGGAGTTCTTGTTCCACCACCAGTTCTAGTGTATTTGTTTACTCCTTTATAGTTTTCTATTAAAGTTTGATTTATTTGCAAAGGACTAGGTGTTTTTGGTTTTTTATGACCCCAACCTTTTTTCTTTAATTTCAAGTGCTCCGCATTAGTGTCGGCCATTTCTGACTTACCATCACCGTACATCATGTGTTTTTCAAATTTCTTTGCCATAGTTATATTGTTTTATTGAGGTCCTTGAAAAAATGTTTGAGCTTTTGATCCAAATGCTCCGGCTTGGCCAGCGCCTATACCTGCGCTAGCTAAATCACCAACACCACTTGCAATTTGCTGACCTGCTCTCTGCCTAGCCTCGTCTGATTCTTTTGATCGTTGCATCGACATACCAAACAAAGTTTCCGCTTTATCTCTCTTTAAATTTCTAGAATAAACCTCACCTCTTCTTTCTAATCCTTGAATTTTACCAGCTTCTTGTTGTTTTAATTTTTGATTTTGAGATTCTTGCATACCTATACTAGCAGAAGCACCTCTTGCTTGATTAGCCCCAGCATTGACCATAGCTTGTATGTTACCAGCGTTGAAGTTACCACCCTGTTGTATACTACTAAGCATGTTAGATTGTTGCTGCTGCGCCATGTCTTTTTGAAAGTTTGCTTGTTGAGTGTTTACTGTAAGATCCTCCATAGTGTTCTCCATGTTTAAATATGGATTACTAGTGTCTAAACTTTCATAAGCATCTCTACGCATTTGAAGCTCTGCGTTTGCGCTTTTTTGCTCTTGTATTCTTTTTTTACGACCAGACAAAGCCATAGCTATTTTTGTCGCTCCAGAAACAGCTGCTATTCCTACTACTAAAAAACTCATAAGCTATTTTTTTTTGTTAATATATTTTTCATATTCTTTATAGTTTTTAGAAACTATTTCAGCTTCTAATTTATTTAAGTCTTGTGTGTTTGAGGGGTTTTTGTGTATATTTACAAATATACTTTCTTCAATTGCACATATAACTCTTTTAACACCTGGCGTTGACACAACGTAACAAGGCGATACAAACTCTTCCTCTGTTTCCTCTGTTATAACAAGAATCTTTCCTGTTAATAAAAACCAAGCATGTAAGTGATTGTGTATAGCACCAACAACAACAGAATCTTTTTTCATACTCATTTGCCTAATATATATTCCATCAGCAAACGAATGTTTCAAAGGAAACTGTTCACACCTAACAATATTTCCTTTATCACTAATTATATTAATACCATCTGTGTTATTAATTAATACGTTTTCTAACTCTAATATTTTTTTTCTAGAAACTAAACTGTTTGTTGACATAATATAATTTAAGTATATATTATAGTTACACTTTTTACAGTTTATTTACTACTTTCAAAGTAGTCACAGCCAATACTATAAAGTTCAGATTTTATATAGGAAGTGTTTATTAACTTTGTTTCAGCGTAATAACCTAAAATACTGGAAAGATTGACAGAGTTGTTTTTAGAGAAACTTATAAAGTCAGAAGTAGTTGGTTGTTGGCCGTTTATAAGGTTTGTGTCACAGATTAAAACCCAAGTTCCACTTGCTTTTGAGATAGATATAACTCTACCTATTTCTATAACTGTTGATTGAGCAGATGTAGCAAAACCAGCTATAGAAGTTGTTGGACTAAAATAAGCCGTGTCACCAACTTGACAAGAAACGTTAAGTTCTACGGTTGATGGGAATGTTAATGTTATTTGTGGCATTGTTTATTAATTTACGTTAATTAATGTATCTAAAGCTACAGCATATTCAACGTCAGCAGCACCAACAGTACTAACGTTTAAATCTCCACCCATGCTTACGTTTGGTTTATTTGTTTCTGCGTTAATACCGTTAGACACTATTTTAAAGTTTGACATTTCCCAAGCCCAACCGCTAGCACTACCACTAACAACTGCCATTGCTGTTACAATAGCTTCGCTATTATTTTTTGTATCAACAATTGTAAAAGTTTGGCCAACATCACCGTTTACTTCAACTTTCCAAGTTTTAGGTAGTGGTAGTTCAACAAAGCTAAACGTAATATCAGAAGGCATTGTTTCAGCAACCTCGTTAAAAGTAAGAGTTCCGTTAGCAACATTACCACCAGTTGTTGAAGTTGATAGCTCAAAAGCTGTATCTCCAGTTATTGACGAAACAGTTGCACCTGATGGTATACCAGTTCCAGTTACAGACATACCTGCTTCAATTTTTCCATTATCATCATCATGAGTGATTGTAGGATCGTTGTTATAATCACAAGTAGCATCCGTAAAAGCAAACGTAAATGAAATTTTTAAAACTCTTGTAGCTTCTGATGATAGAGTTACAATGTTTCCAGCAACACCATCTGCAATGTTTGCAGGCATTTTAGTTCCAAACCTACTACTTATAGTTGCTACATATGATTTTGTTGAAGTAACTTGTGGAAAAATAATATTGTGAACTTTAGTGCCATCATCACCAACCTCTGCATCTATTTGAGTTGCAGAAGAGGTAAAAGTATCATCACTACTATCATAAGTGTTACTACCTTCTACAATTTTTATAGAATATGCCGCGCCAACATCTCCACGAACAACAATAGCTCTTGAATCTCCACCAGCACCGTTTATACTGTAACTAGGAGTAGTAACATTGTAAATTGATTTAAAAAATGTTGTGTCTTTTTTTGAAATTAAAGCTGGGTTTACGTTTTCAACTTCTCCACCAAGCTCAGCGCTAGATTCGTTGCTAACAATACTGTTTAGTGGTAGTTTAGGTGATAAAGGAGAAATACCTTCACCTTTAGTGTCTTCGTTTGTTTGTATTTGATATTCGTAAAGATGACCTAAAAAAGCGTTACCTCCCCAGTTTGGATCTAAAGTTCCACCTAAAGAAGGGTTTGTATAATAAACCTCAATAGTTCTTGAAATTTCTTGTCCGTTGTTATTAAATATTTGATTAGTTGTTACTACGTCAAAATACGGTAACCAATCAGCTAGACCATAGCTAGTAAATTGTTCCATTTCGTTTATTGAAACAAAGTGAAAACCAGATACTGTTGCAAAAGTCTGAGTTAATAACAAGGTTTGAACACCATCATCAACAAATCCCGAAACATTTGTTTTTTGAGTGTTGTTAAAAGTAAGATTGCTGATAGAAGAGTTTATTAAATTTGGCCCAACAACAGGTAATATTGTATAATCACTTGAAATAAAGCTTGTCCATATTTCAAAAGAAGCTGGATAATTTATGCTTTGAGCCAAAGAAGGCTTACCATCTATGTCTATGTTTAAAACTAAATCATAAGACGGCATGACAAAGCCGTTTGCAAAATAAACATAAACTAAGATATTATTTGACGGGTCTCCAACAGGAGAACCAGCGATAGTATTAACTAAAACAACATGATCTACTTCAGGTGGTAAAGTACCAACGCCAGTTGCTCCAGAAGGAAGAAGTGGACTGCTAGTGCTGTGAAAGAAATAGCTTATAAACTGACTTGAACCACTACCAGCAGTTGTTGTATTTGTTGGTGTAAAATTACTTATTGTAAAGTTTTCACTAGAAACAGCAAAACCAGCATTTGGTGTTATAGTTAAAATTACATTACTTGGTAATAGACCATTTACAATCGAATCACCGTTTTGCTCAGTTGTTAAACTTGAGCTTATTGTATAGTTTGTTGATGAACTGTGTCCCATAGTTATTTATTAATGATCAGTTGGATCGTCTTGTACTGTTAAAGTGAAGTTATTAGTGTTTGAGTCTGGTATTAACTTAGTACAAACATTCCAAACAATATTGTCATTGACGCTCATAGCGGAGTTAGGCATAGTAAACGATATAGTAAATGTTGCGCTAATTAAGTTTTGATTAGAATCATAAACTAAGTTTGTTTGCTGCACGTTGTAGTTTGTTAAACTAGAAGTAGCGTTGTTTGTGATTATAGAAAAAGTCGGTATTGAAACAAACATGTGACCCGTGTTGGCAGATATTACTTTAGTGTAAACAGGGTTTATATATGTACCTATTAAAGTTTCACCTGAAACATCGTTTGTTGTTTGTCCGTTTGTGGTGTTAAACGAGTTGTTTGTTATGGTAGTGTTTGACGTTGGTGCCGGTATGTTCGCTAAAGTGTTAGACCAAGTAAAGTTATAGTTTAACTCACTGCTCCACTCTGGATTTGGGTCACAAGGTGATATAATATCTAGCCACATAAATCTAATTCTAGTTGGTTCTTCAGCAAGTATACAACTTTCGTCATCAATAGTTGCTAGTGGATTGTAATTTAAAGCTGTAGAGTTTGTACAACCGTAAACAGGTGTTGGACCATTGTGGCTAATAGCAGAAGCCATACCAATTCCTTGGTAAGAAAACTCTCTACTATCAAGATTACTAAGTGTTGTAGTTTCCCCATACAAATAGTTAAACCATTTACCTTCTTTTTCTATAAACTCTTTTAATTTTCCAGTTTGCTGATCTGTTTGTACACTATCAACGTACCATCCTTTTTTAGCACTTAAATTGTAAAACTCTCCATCATTATAAGTAACACCTCCAACTACAGCTGTTTGAAACAAATCAATTTTAGACTGTGTACCCTCGTAGTTTAAAGTGTTAAAACTTTTAATAGAACTAGGTTGTTCGTTGAGCAAAACAGTTACACTGGAAAAAGCATTATTAGAATTATTTGCTGATGTTTCGTAGAAATTATTTGTTTCTAAATTGCTGTGGTGCAAGTATATATCACCTTTGTTAAAAGTGTAATAGTTGTTGTCTAAGCTTAAACCACTTTCTTGAACAAAAGATTTAAAAGAAGTCCAACCTTTTGATTTTTCGCTAAAACTAACAGTTGTACTTACTTTAGGTTTGTACGCAACTTTAGTATCTATTGGTTTGCCATTTTTGTCAACACCAGTATCACTTAAAGTTATGTTGTATAAAGATTTTCTTTTGTCATAACTACCTATTAACTCTGTTGCCAAAGGCATGTTATCTCTAAAGTAATCTACCATACCTTGTTTAGATATAACGGTCAAACCGTCTTTAGATAATCTTAAAACAGCACCTCTAGCTTTGTCTGTAAAATATGCTCTAAAGTTTTCTTGAGCAAAAGATTCTGGGTTTTTAGATATACCATATTCCCCACTAAAAGGATCAGCGGTTCCTAAAACTTTATTTGTTGCTGTCAAGTTTACGTTTCCATCAGCGTTAAACAACGCATCTTTGTTTGCGTAAATTTTTAAAATTTTATCTTCACAAAAAGCAACAACATTATTATCTCTAGAAAATAGTTTTTGTATAGAACCGTATTGATTGTTTAGTTCTTTTGTGATGCCGCTTGATGCTATAAATTGGTTCAAATTGTTAACACCATTCATAGAGTTATATATACCTGAAAATATTAAACCTGAAGCTCTATGTTCTTCTTTGTAAGGTTCTCCTAAAACTGTAGATGCTTTAACTCCTTTACCAAGGACTGTTTGATTAAAATCATCTCTAACTCTATCAGACTCTATGCCTTGAGGAAAAGAAAAGCAATTGCTATAAGCTAAAGTCATGTTTTGATTACTTACGTCTTTGTAAAAAGAAATTACAGTTGCTTGAGTTAAGCCAGAAACTTGTGTTGATGTAATGATTGATTTTAACTTTGCTGTTACTTTTCCGCCGTCGGACTTTGTAAAAACAATAATTTCTCCTTGGCTAAGCGAAGTTATAGAACCTGTTAAAGTAACCTCGTTGTTGCTCCAGCTTTCAACCGCGCATCCACTAGTTACTGTTGCTAGGCTTGATGATAAAACAGAAACCTTTGATCCTATTGCTGCAAACATTTCGTTGGTGTCGCTGTTTAAAACAGTTGGAAAAGTAGCACTTGCTTCATAATACACGTCTAGATCAACATCTTCTCTAGGTTCTGTTTCCCAGACACCAGGGTTTGTAGTAAACTTAGCAGACTCTGAAGGACTACGTCTAACTAATTCAATTAAACCCGCTTCGGTACCATCGTGCCTTAAGTCTGTTGGGTAAAACGAACCAGCTCCAACACCACCTGTTCTTACTATTGGTGGTTCTATTTTTAAAGACCATTTGTCTCTAAAACACGAACCGTTCCATCTATTAGATGGGTTTAACGATGCTACTGGATGTTGAAACGGAGGCGATGGATTTAATGTAGTGTAATTTCTAATACCATGTTCATATCTAACATCTTTTATTGTGTAAATAGTTTCTTCAGGATCTGCTGAAAATCTAAAAGTAGTTCCTATTTGAAAAAACTCTTTTGAAAAAGCGTAATCTTCTGCTTGAATATCTTGACCATGTTGACTCCATAATTTTGGAGCATCTCCACCACTAATAGTGGTTCCGTAGCTAAATCTTTCTGGAGTAAAACCTACCCAAGATATATCTATTCTTGAACCCATAGCCTCAGAGGTGCTACCACGATATATTCCTTTTGGTTCTTCTGCTCCAATAAAGTTTCCAAAACCCTCTACTTTTCTACCATGCTTACTAACTAAAGTGCTGTTTGCATCAAAAATACTTCCAAGAGTGTCATAATCTTTAGTTGCTAATGTACCAGCACCTGACAATAAAGGTGGATCAGAAGTAATAGTGTCATCGTCAATAAAAAAACCACTACCATTACCATTTCTTAAAAACTCTGACATTTCCTTCCAATATTTATGACCTTTATGAAATAAGCTATCATCAATCTCATCATGATCTTGACCACCAAGTTTACCAAAGTTAGAACCTCCCCAATCAAAATTAAAATTATTAGTTCCATAAGCAGAAGTAACATTAGTCATACCAGCGTTTCTTGGATGATCATCAACTGCTTTTACATATCTAAACTGTCTAGCCGCATAAATTTCTTGATCTTCTTTACCCGCTGGACCAAGAACTCTTTGCTGTATTAAAAGATCATTTTCTATTTTAACAAAAAATCTACCATCAAATTCAGGTTTGTTTTGTACTTCATACTGTATTAGCTCTAAAGAAATGCCAGAAATTCTATTAGCATAAGTGCCGTCAGTAGAAGTAAAATCAACATCGTCACCTAAAGGTTCTGAAAGCTGTATTTTATAGTTACCACCAGCACCAGTGTTTGAAATGTTTACAATTTCGTATTCTACACTAGACCTGTTGCTGCTGTGAATTTTTAAAAACAAATCGTCTTTAAGGTGAGGTGATTTTGGGTTTACAGTACCACTAGCGTCTATATCTACTAAGTTACTATTATTTAAACCACTGTAAGTAACTTCTACGTATACAAATCCAGCAAGTGGAAAACCATCACCACCGTTACCAATACGAGTTTTAGCCGTGTTGTCAAATACAAATCCTAGAGATTTTTTTGTTTTCTTTATAAAATCAGGCGCTTCGTTTTCTATAGCTAAAACCTTATATCTACCAAAATCATCAGCAACAGATTTATTACTATCGTGTGCTTTTTTAAGTATTAAATAAGTTTCTTCATTAATTTTATTTCTTTCTGAAGAAGAAAAAGACAACCATATATTACCATCTAAAGCATTATACCATCTATCCATAGCTAAATTATAGTACTCATTAGAAGGCTCTTTTACGTAAAACTTAAAAGCTTTTGCCCATGTTGGTGCTGTGTTTGTTAATCTAGCTGTTAACTTAGTATTGTTATCACTAAAAGTTTTTGAAACCTTGTAAACACCGTTTTCAGGCCCAACTAAAACTGGTGTTTCTCTACCTTGACCATCTAAATAAACAACACCTAGCTGATAATTTCTCATCGACTTAACAGATTTTTCTGCATTATCTACAAAAGCTTCAAAACTGTTAACCTCTAAAGATGTTTCTATATCTATAGCTGTATCATAATCATAGTTCTGGGTATAGTTACCATATAACAACCTGTTACCTGTTACTTCTTGAGATTTAGCTTTTTTTGGTACAACATCAAAAGGTCTTAAAAATTGATCAGAAGGTAAAACAGCATGTATCATCTCTGTGTCAACAACTAATTCACCTCTATCTACGTAGTAGTTAAAATTATCAGGCCAAACAGGGTGAGGGTCTGAAGGTTTAACTGTTTTTACAGTGTATATATTTATACTGTTTGATTCTTTGTATAAAATATCTATTTCAACTACATCACCGGGTCTTGAAGCGCCTGTTCCATTTTCAGCACCAGGTTCTGGTACGTATTTTTTTAATTTTAAAGTTTTTAAATGATTAGCCATACCTTTATTATGACCGTGTTTTGGTTCGTAATTAAAACTTCCAGGTAAAAAAGCTA
>Ga0209337_1003710_pt1 | contig 10730 bp, 2 predicted proteins | sample LinPmetageLP53_FD_184044 | JGI IMG/M metagenome (GOLD analysis project Ga0209337, IMG submission 184044) | Marine viral communities from the Pacific Ocean - LP-53 (SPAdes) (version 2) | ecosystem: Environmental > Aquatic > Marine > Oceanic | place: Pacific Ocean | collected 2010-02-08 | reverse complement strand
AATCAAAACCTAAAACAACAGAGTGTTGTATAGTTTGATTTAAATCATTACGTTTTCTTTCTGTGTAACTAGCTAACACACCAGGTATAACAACTTCTTCCCAAACCTCTTTGCTTGTAGCAACGAGTTCTCCATCTGGAGAAAAATACTCACTAGCAGCTACATCGACATTATAGCCTTCTTGCAGTGCTAGGTAAGTGTAATGTATATTGCCATTGCTAAGTACCCACTCTGTTAAGGGATCATATCCGTACGGTTCGGATAACCTTTGAGCAAGCCCAGCATTGAAAGACAATTTGTCATTAACTTTATATCTGTATCTTTGTGATGTTTCAAAGTATTTAATATCAGCAAAGCCATCTTCTAGGTATTCGCCTTTTAATATATACTTGTCATCTACAAATCTTATAAAGTGATGCTGATCTAAATATTCATTACCTTGTTGTCTCTTGTAGTCTACTTCAAATAAAAATTCTAAGCCACGAACTTTGCCTACGTTAGCACCGTCAGACCATGATTCTTCTGTGCCATCGTAAAACGTTTGTGCCCTGTTTTCATAACCAAACCTTGCGATCTTACGTATACCTAAAGCTAAGTTATAATCGTATGGTGTTTCAACTGTTACAGTTTCTAAACCGTTAGTTACAGAAAAAACATCTACATCAGATATAGAGTTACCACCATTAGCTGCGGCATAAAATGTAGCAAATTTAAAATACTTTTTAAAATTCTGTGAACAACACTCTTTTGGTGCAGCACAAGCAACCAATGCTATACACATTATTATTATTAGTTTTTTCATTTTTTAAGTTTGTTTTTTATTTTATTTTTTATCCTTGAGTTAGATTTTTTCTTTGCTTTTATCTCATCTCTTAAAGCTTTTATTTCAGTATTTTCTACGCCAACGTCCCAAGTATTCCAACCCATCATTAAGGCAAGTCTTTGCCAGTTTTCATTTTCTTCGTTTAAAGCTTGGCTTGCATTGTTTATCTTACTAATAGCTCTACCCAAAGGAACGTTTGTAAAAGCTTCAACACCTTGAGCTATAGCTGGTACAGCTGGGTTTTTGTAAGTAACACCCATTTCGCTCATTACGTCTTTATTAAATTTTCTAGTTTGAGTTGCAGAGTATAACTTTCTCATTTTAGAACCAATTGGTGGTGATATATTTGCAAACTGTAACACTGTATAAGCGTGATCTGCTTTCCAACCTTTTTGATCTTGCTTGTAAAATTCTAAAGCTATATTTTTAGCAGTTGCAAGAACAGCTCCGTATATACCAGTACCTCTTAATAAAGAGTCAATCACAGTGTTAACTAATCTTTCTTTTTTCTGATCTGCTTTTAGTTGATCTTTTTCGTCTTCATCATCATCATATAACAAAGCAAACATAGCTGATTGTAAGCTAGCAAAAATTATATTTTGTATAGCCCCGTAGTAAACTATTTTACTAACATTTGTTTTCCAATCACCTCTACCTTTTATTAAGTCAATACCAGCTTTTTTAATAATTCTAGCGTACTGCATTGGTGTGTTTTGAAAAGCCAGTATAAACCTACCTAGTATACTTGCTTGCTGTCTTGATATTAAAGATGGATCAGACGACTGCTGAGAAACGTTTGCAACATCTTGCATGTCTGCAAATGCTTTGTCTTTTGCAATTTTAATTTCTTCATCAGTAAAAACGTCTCCTTCATTTTTATAATCAAACAAATTATCTTTATAATCATATAAATAAGACTCAAGTCTATTCCTGTAAAAACTAGCACCACCAACAGCAATAGCAAAACTATCAGCAATTTGAGTAGGCGCAAAACCTAATTTAAGCATGTATGCTAAAGCAGCCTTAGCCTTGTTTTTTTTGTTAGCAACAGCGTTTGCCAAAGCAGCTTCGTTAACATCTGTTTTTAAACCGGATCGTCTTTGTTTTAAAAAATCAGAATTAAATATCATTGCAAAATCAGACCAAAATTGTTTTTGATTTGCAAAAGCCATAGCAGCTTTAACAGGGTTATTATCACCCCAATTTACAAAGTTTACAGCTGATATAGTTTGTAGCAAGGCAGATCTCATGTTAAGAAACATTATGGCACCTACAGAATTACTAATCCATGTTGTCCATCTGTTAACTTGAGCATCAGAGCTTCCAGAGCTTTTGTTTTTACCAGTTTTCATTCTGTACAACATGTTTTCCAATGCATCTCTATAATCAGTACCGTATATAGCTTCAATTTTATTTAAATTTTCTTTTGAAAAAACTATTTCAACATTTTCATTAAACTCTTGTAAATATTCTGATCTACCAATTTTATTTACAGCGTTATCTAAATCAGCAACAATACTTTCAGCTGTCCAGTCTTCACTAGGCTCTACATAACCTTCTTTTCTTTTTGATATTAAACTTAAACTACTAGCAAAAGCAGTTAAACCAGGATCTTTAGCAACTAAATTTACTAACATTGCATTGTCTCTTTTAGAAATACCAGGAACTTCAAACCCAGCATTGTTCCAAAGATAAACTCTTATAGCCGCGTCATAAGAAAAGCTAGAACCTTCTATCTGTTTGCTTAGCATTTTTTTAACTTCAGGAAATTTTTTTAATAAATCTCTATAATCATTAGCCACAGCCTGTCTAGAAGAGTTTAACTCTCTAATACCTTGTTGGTATGGTTTTAATACACCTTGTTCAAAGAATTTTATTTGAGCCTCTCCTTTTTTACCTCTAGCATTAGCTATAGTGTACATTAGACCCATAAAGTCTTCTGCGCCAGGTGGTATGTATAATTTTGATTTACCTTTACCAGCACCTCTTGTTCTTGCTGCGGCTGTAGAAAAAACTTTTTCTCTACCAACGCCTTTGTTTTGCTCAATTATTTCGTTAATATCACCTCTTAAATTTTTACTAAACTTTACTTTAGCTTGTTGCACTTTTGATTTAACATCAAACTGATCTAACATGTTTTTAACAGCTTGTACATTTTGCAGAGCATCATCAGCAAAGTAAAAATCATTATAACCTTCACCAACTTTATTAGCGATCCATAATGCTTTTGCTTCTGATGTAGAGTTTGCTAAACCAGTAATATTTTTTAAAGGTATGTTTAAGCCATTAGCTTTTAAAAATGCAAATATAGCTGGTGCAGATTCAGCAGGTCTAGCAGTTAGCACAAACATATCATTGTTTCCAAACTTACCTTGTAACTTTAAAGCTTTGTTAAACAAAGGTGCTGTTTTACCGTCTACAACTTTGTTAAACTCACTAAAATCAAATTTATAACCTAAGTCTTGCATGTCTTGATAACTACTAGCATATTGCTCTGGAGTTAATGTACCAACATCACCGTTTGGTTTTGTAAATTTAACTAAAGACTTGCTAGTTGCAAGCGTGTCGTCAAAATCTAAAACAGTAATACCTTTAGTAGGTCTATTTGATCTTGAAAATAACATAGCTTTTTCCATTACTAAATCATTTTTAAACTTTTCAGCTTTTATTCTAGTAAACTCTTCACCTATTATTTTATTTGTTTTTATATCTCTTATAGGTACTAAGTTTTTAGCTCCATTAGTTAAAAAATTATAATACCTTACCCATGAAGGATCATTATCAAAATCATAATCTGTAGTCATGTTACTTTGTAGTCCAGCCATTTTTATAACACCATCCATACTTTTAGGTATTATAGCTACAGTATAGTTTTTGTAAAATTCATTAGAATTTTCTACACCACCTTGGTTTTTATATACGTCTATAATTTTCATAGCCATATAGTTTGCTGGTATCATGTGCTCATACTCTAGCTTCTGGCCTCTTTGTTTTACAGGAATTTGTAAAGCACCCTCGGCTACATATTGAAAATTAGCAGCTCTTCTAAGCGGTGCGTTCATGCTAGATAAATTACTAATCATAAACATAGCTATATCTACATCATCGTGAGCATCGCTTTTAACTAAAAAGTCCATCATTGTATTAATAATGCTTCTAGCTTCTTGAGCTTCTGCAAATCTACCAACAAAGTCCATGTCTTTTAATGCAGCGGTACTACTCTGTCCTTTTAGTTTTGTGTTTGCAGATTTCCATATAGCCGGTGTCATGCCTTCAATTTGCATTATACCATAAGTTTCAAAATCAGAAACGTTATCAAATACTTGATTCCTAGGCGTGCCTTTTACAAAACTATTGTTTTCAATAACAAAGCCATCTTCGTCAACTTTAAACTTACCTCTACCTATTTTTGAATTACCCGCGTACATAGGTTTTAATATAGCCATTATTCTTGCAACCTCTTGTAAAGATTTACCTTGCTTTAACAAATGATTACCATATTCAGAAACACCTCTTCTAGCTTTGTTAATGCTGTTTATATTATCATAAAAAGACGCTGCAGAAGGTCTTTTACCATCAATTTTAATATTAAGCATTTTAACAATGCTATTAGACTCTTGATCTAAACCTTCAACTAAAAACTCTGTCCAAGTTTTTGTAGGCTCTGTTTTGTTGTTTATTAAAGCTGGTGTATATTGTTTTAATAACCTTGAAATATCTTTTGCTATTTTACCTAATTCAGAAGCTGATATGTAATCGCTGTACGTGTCTACTAATACTTTTTTAATTTCTTTGTCACTAGTAACATCTACCAATGCTGGATTTAATTTTGAGCTTGTTTCAGATATTCTATCAAAAAACACAACTTGTTTTTCAACTGATAAATCTCTTAAGCTTTTGCTAAACAACGGTTCTGCTTTACCATCTTCTAATATTGACAAAGCTTGTATAGGCGCGCCTTCCTCTATTAGTTGTTCTCTAACGGCTTGATTAACCATCATTCGCTCTGTCTCTGCAATTATACCTCTAATTTTTGAGCTTGTATTAGTGTCTTTTTTATATAAATTAGGCTTGTCTCTTTCTGTTATACCAAAAACTTCTAAAACTTTATCAGTACCTGGATTTTGTATTTTCTTTTGTATTTCTAAATTAACAGGTCTTTTTGCCTTTGTTACAACCTCACCTTCTTTTAATTTTGATATTTCACTTTTAGTGTAAAAAACATCTTCTAGTGTTTGTCTATCTGTCATTAAAACCGATGTAACACCTGTAGATTTGTTTTTACTATTATAACCTTGTGGTAATAATGTAAACAATAAGTCTGCATTTTTATTAATAAAGAACTGTGCGTTTTTAACATCAGGTTTTGACAAATTACCAGGCTTTGGCTTTACACCAAACATTTCTTGTACATCACTTAACACAACATTTTTTAAATTTTTAAATGTTTTACCTGTAAGGTCTTTACCTTTCATTAATTGCTTAATCTTTTTGTTTATTGCAATACCTTCTTTACCAAACCTTTCGTATATCTTTATTTGTTTACCTGTGTCTGTGTCTGTTTTTGTATTAGTGTCTGGAGCACCTCGGCGTTTAAGCTCTTGTTTTAAATCATATTCTTTTTTAGCCTTATCAATAATACCAGGTCTTTTTTTGCTTATATGAAATCCTATCCAACCAGATAAATTATCATTAACTTTAGGATTAAAGTTTGTTACAGCTGTTTGTAATTGCTCTTTTACAGCTTGTATAAAATCAGCCATAGGCATGTCATACACGTTGTTACCTTCAAGACCTTTTCTTATAACAGCGTTTAAAGTTGTATCTTGTGACGTTAACAACATAAAAGCATCGGTATTACCACCTCTATCGTACTCTTCTTTAGTCATTGTTGGTGGCGCAATGTCATTTATCTTTTGTTCAGTTGATTTTGAATAAGCAACGTTACCAACACCTTGTTTAGCTTTAGCTCTATCTTCCCTAGCTAACTCTCTTATACCTTCAGTTCTTCTAGCTATATCTATTTCACTACCTTTTTCTATTACAGCTCCTTTTTTGAGCACTTGTTGTTGTGCGCCAGTTAGTTTACCTTTTTTAATACTTTTGTTGTAGTCTTTTATAAAGTTATAAACATCTCTACCAGTATTAAACTTAATTTCACCTAAACCTACTTTTTGCAATATTTTTCTAAATGTATCACCTATTTTAGTAAATAAATTTTCTTCAAACTTAATATCACCACTAGCTAACGCATCAGAAAACAAAGTTAAAACTTCTTCAGCTTGAACACTATTTGGATCTTTTTTGTATTGACTTAATCTTTGCGCAAATTGACTATCAGCAACCTGAGCAGCGTCAATGTTCATTAAATATTCTCCTAAAGCGTTACCAACAGCTATTTGTGTTTCTTTTTTATTTCTACCTTTAAATGTAGTTTTTAAAACTCTATGTAAAAATTCATGAGCAGCAACATTTACAGCTCCTTGTTCTTTTGCAACGTCTTTGTTTATAACAAATTTATTACCTACAAAAAATCCTTGTTGTGTACCAGCTTTTTCACCATATTTTTCAACAGCTTCTTTACTGCTAAGAACCTCCATTTCAGTACCAGACTCTTCTGCTAGAACTTCAACATTTTCAATAGTTTTGTCAAATAATTGGTCTTGCTTTTGTACTACTACACTGTTTTGTATTTTTTCATCAATAACTTTTATCTGCTCATCAATACTACCAACTAGATTTTTATCTTTACCTTGTTTTGATTTTATTAATTCGTTTTTTTGCATTAACAAATCAATCTGTTCATTGGTAACGTTTTCTGGCGCTAAATTTATTGCGTTAATAATACTTTGACCATACTCTTTAGATTTGTACGTTTGATCTAAAAGCTGTTCAAGTTTTTCTTTTGTTTTAGCATTTAAATTTTTTCTTTGTAACTTTTTTTGTATAACAGCAATATCACCATCTATAGAGTTCATGATGTTTTTAGCGTTAGTCTTGTACTGAGTGTAAACATCATTTTTTACAGAACTATAATCTCTTTTAGCACCAACAGTACCAACACTACCAGATAACAATACTGTAGCAGCTATAGTTTCTTTAATAACTTTCACATCAGATATTTCTGGAGAGTGACTAACACCAAAAGCTATTTTAGCTAAGTCACCAGCAGCAACTTCTGTTAATTCTTCACCAATTTCTTTAGCAATGTTTATATTTAAATTTCCAGCAGCTTTTAATAAACCTTGTTTTGTTGTAGCTCCTTTTAAACTACCAGCAAATTTATTTAATATGTTTTTACCAACTGTGCTGCCTAAAAAATCTTTATCAGGCATTATTCTTTGAATAAAACCTGTAGCTAAAGAAACAGTATTAGCGTAAGCACCAGCTTGAGAACTAGACAAACCTAAATCTTGACCTTGATAGTAATTATCTAAAACAGTCATACGGTATGTAGTTTCCATCATAGATAAATTACGCATTGCAGCTGGAGACTTACCGCCACCAAAAGCTCTATGTGCTAAGCTTTGTAAATTAGCAAGGCCACTTACAGGACCTTTAAATTTTGTTAAAGCAGCAGGCGCTGTTCTACCACCTGACATCATTATACCTAGCATAAATGGTAAAGTTTTAGCTATAGACTTGCTAGCAGATCTACCGCTTATTGTAAAGTTACCATCTTTATCAACAAGGTCAGCGCCAAAATCAGATGTACCTAACCAGTTGTATTTGTCAGTGTTTTTATAAGCGTTATTAATAGCATCGTTAAAAGTGTATTCGCTTGATTTATCAAAACCACCATCTGTAATGTGATTGTAAAGAAACAAGCCAGTCCCAATACTAGCGTCTTTTATAGTTCTTGCACTTTCTTGTAAAAAAGTACCAAGAGCATCACCACCAACACTTAAAGGTGCATTAACAAAATCTTTTTTAACATGCTTGTTTAGCCACTCGTTATATTTGTCTAGATTTTTAAAACTGCTATCAAACACGCCTTCTACTACGTTAAAAGACAAATCACTAAAAACTGTCTTAGCTCTTTCTGAAGCTTGGTCTCTTATATCGTCAATTCTTTGTGCGTCTGCTTTTAATTTTTCAGATCTTCCAACTAACAAGTCGTAAGCTTCTTTAGTTTTTTCTTCTTCTGGAAGTTTATTAAAAAGCGCTATGTCTTGCTCTAGTTGATCTTGAGTTTGTTGGAACTCAGCTCTACCAACATTACCTAGCAAAGATCTTATTTCATCAAACTCTTGATTTAAAACAACTCCTTTAGCTTGTTTAATAATTTGATCTTTTGTTTCTGTGTCTACAGCGTCGCTAAAGCCAAAAGTAAATTTATCACTTCCTTTTTCGCTTTGTAATCTAGCTCTTAACTTAGGATCACCAAACACAATGTTTTCTAATTCTTCTCTTACTCTAGGAGTTATTTCTGATTTTTCTTCATCATTTTGAAAGCGAGAATAAGACTTGCTGTCATGCATCGTAATTAATTCGTCTACGGCTTTATCAACTTTTGCCTTTTCATTTTTAGCATTATCAACAGATTGTTTGTTAGGATTTGTCTTTTCAAAATTACTAATAGCTTTTTCTATTTCCTCTTCATTACCACCTCTAGCATTGACACGGGTTATTATATTATCAATTTCATCATCGTATCTTTGTATAGTGCGTGAATTACCTTCTTTTATTATTTGACCTTTACTTTTTTTACTTTGAGCTGTAACAGATTTTATTTTATCTTGTATTTCAGCTCCTTTTTTTGTTGTTACACCAGCTGCTTCTTGTTCTTTTTTTAAATCACCAGTAGTTTTTCCATCTATTTTATTTACTGTAGAAAAAAGCTCTGCATCTAAACTTTCAAGCTCTTCACTAGAAAATACACTTGGTGCTTCAGTAAAATAATCACTAAGATCTCCTTCTAACTCATCGTTTTTACCTTTACTCCAACTATTATCTGCAAGAGAAAAAGTTCCAAGAATTTTTAACTCAGGGCCTGTTTCTTTAGGCTCTAGCGTGCTGTCTTGCACACCAGCAACATCTCCTGGTATTAATTTTTCTTTATTTTCTTCAGCCATTTATTTTGATCCTTTTCGCGTAGTTTTTGTAGTTGTAGTTTTTTTGTCTCTAGCAGCGTCTACCTGCTCGTACGTAGTAAGTATATCTTGCTTGCTAACAGTTTTACCACCACCAGGTCCAACATTAAGACCTTCTTGATTGAGATATCTTTGAGTATCTTCAATACTACCAGTATTACCGTTTAATTCCATAAATTGTTCCATGCTGTCATATCTCACATAACCTCTTCCATTTGGCTTTGGATAATAGAAGCCAAAGTTACCTGTAATACCAACATTAGGTTTAGCAGCATTAACAGCTTCTTCTATTTCTCTAACTTTTTGAGAACTAACATCTAGCACATCACCCGGCGCACCACCTGGTACTGGTAGTTGTATAGTGCCTGTTACACTAACTCTACTAGTAGTTGTAGTAGTAGTTGTATTTTTTTCTTTTTCTTTTCTTTCTTCATCTTCTTTTTCCTTCTGTAAAGCTGCTAAGTATTTTGTGTTTTTATTTTCAATAGAGTTATAAAGTTTGTCTTTAAATATTGTTTTAGACGCTTCTAAATTAAAGTTTTCATTATCAGGATTAGTAACAACATCTATAAAGTTTGTTAGCTCATCTTTATCTATTCTACCATCATCATCACCTAAAGCCATAGCAATTTCTTTACTAACAGTAGGATCTGCTTGTAGCATTGAACCAAAGCTTTGACCCATTACATCATCAGCAATAGCAGCTTTAAACCCAGCGTCATCTAACTTATCTATTCCTTGTGCTATTTCATTTTGAGCAGAAATACCACTGTGTTGACCTTTTTCAACTTTACCAAGAAGTTTAGCCATCATAGTAGTTGTTTCATAATGTCTTGGTTCATAAAGCTTGTTGTACTCTGCTTGAGTCATTTCAACTGCTTTACCTTGTGTGTCTTGAAATTTAAATATTGGTTCGCCTTTTTCGTTTTCACCATATTCATATTCTTGTGATTGTATTTTACTTATAGCATGTAAATTTTCTTTACCAATACCTTTAGATTGTTCGTTGTTGTCAATTTTTGTAGCGTAATCAAGTCTAGTAGCTTTGTGATCTTGTATAAACAAAGAGTGTGCTTGCACTTGCCTTAAAACATCTAACCTTGTTTTTTCATCACCATTTTGTACTGCCGTAGCATAAGTATCTTGTAGACCTTCCATTTTAGAAAATGTAGCGTCATAAATGCCTTTACCTAAAGAACCAGAATTTAATATAACTTCTTCTGCGTCTGTTTTTAATTTGTCATTTAATTCTTTTCTTCTAGTTTTTTCAGCTTCTACTTTTTCTCCAAAAGCTTTTTGCATTTCATTACCTTTTTCAGTAATTTTATCAAGACCAGAAAGATCTGCTGGCATTTGAGCTGCTCCCATAGCCGCTGCGCCTTTTACTAATGTTACGTCTGCTGTTGTTTTTGCCATAATTTATATTTATTTAAGGTGCTTGTATTAAATCTGGAACACCATCTCCGTCTTTATCATATTCTGGATTAGGCCCATATACTCCACTTTGAAATACAGGTGCGTTAGTACCACCACCACCAGTTCCTCCTAGTTTAGGTTGTAACCCTTTTGCACCAGCTATATTTAAAGCCATGTCTGCTCCTGCACTAGCTATATCACCAACAGCATTCATTTGATCTGCAGTTGCTTGCCTTCTAGCTGCATCTGCAGCGGCTGCTCTTTGCTGCGACATACCAAACAGTGTAGATGTTTTTTGATACTCTAAACCTCTACCAGCCTCAGCACCTGCAACTCTTGCTTTTTGTGCTATTAACTCGCCTTGACCAGATAGTTGTTGATTTTTAGCAGCTTGTTGT
>Ga0209337_1003708_pt1 | contig 10731 bp, 7 predicted proteins | sample LinPmetageLP53_FD_184044 | JGI IMG/M metagenome (GOLD analysis project Ga0209337, IMG submission 184044) | Marine viral communities from the Pacific Ocean - LP-53 (SPAdes) (version 2) | ecosystem: Environmental > Aquatic > Marine > Oceanic | place: Pacific Ocean | collected 2010-02-08 | reverse complement strand
ATCCCAACAAGGCGGAATAGCAACAAATAAACTAAATTAAATTTATAATATATATTTTTTTTATTTTTAATAATAAATGTCATATTTTGTTGCCGATGATAAATTACCTGTTCTTCAAACCAATATCTCCATTCCATCGGAGAATGGTCTTTCATATAATTCCACTCAACAGATAGAAATTAATATTCCTGCTGGCACTAAATTTATTAATCCTAAAGAATCTAATTTGATGTTTGATGTTTTAATCTCAAATCCTGTGGGCAATGAAAGTGTTAGGACGCAATTAGACGCAGAAATTGGGGCAAATTGTTTAATCAAAGATTTTAGGGTTTATGACGGCAATAAAAATACATTATTAGAGGAGATTTTAGATTGGGATGTCCAATGTGCTAATATGTATTCTTACCATAAAAATGATTCTATTATAAATAAAAGAGGATTATTTGAGGGTTGTACTACTGAGGATGTTAATACACGTGGAGACCTTGGATCCACAAAAACAACTGGTAATCAAGTCACCAATAACCCTTATTTCTCTGGACCTGAAGGAGATGCTATTGCTTTCTCCAATGCCAGTAATATGAGAACTGCTAAGGTTATGCTACCATTAGAATGTTCAGGTATTTTCCGATCTGAATCCATATTCCCCACTTTACTAACAAATGGTCTCCACATTTCTATTACTCTCCAAGAAAATCGTAAGGTGTTCAGACTTCTTGATGGAGTTAATGTAAATAAAAGAACTACTTTAAATCCCCAGTTTGACTCCATAGATGGAGCAGCAGCAGCACTTGCTGATAATGCCTCCACTAATACTTTTTACACGTCCTCAGTTAATAATCAAGGATCTAAAGCAAATACTCCGTTTGTGGTAGGACAAGAGTTCTCATTTGTTAATTTAATTTCTGGTGTTTCTGCGTCATTCACAACTACTTCTGGTGGAGCAGTTGTTTCCAATCCTAAAATTGTATCTATTGAAGACTTTGATGCTGGAGGTGGTGTTACTTTAGTAAAATATACCACGCAGGCAGTATTTAATGCCACAGGGGTACCAATAAATAATGGTAATGCTTCTGGGAACTGGGCAATGGTAGATTTTACAGTTTTTAAGTCTACATCATTTAATCCAACTTATTCAATTTCTAATGTAAATATGATGATTCAGCAGGTCAGAGCGGATAGCAGATATGAATCTGGAATGCTCCAGAAAATGAAAGATGGTGGAGAAATTACTTATGATTTCTTATCCACAACTAATTATAGATATTCCCAGCAAGTCACCGATCGTGTTGCCAATATAAGACTCAATCTTAACAATTCTAGAATGAAGAGCATCGTTTGCGTACCCACATGTGCCTCCGTTTTTACAAGTAAAGATTTAATGTCTTCTATTGGAACTCCCTCGTATGCTCCTGATTATAATCGTGATTGGAAGTCTTATTCGGATCGTGCTGGATTAGTCGGAATAACCGACCATATTTCAAATTATAATTTCTTTTATAATGGAAAATTAGTTCCCAGTCGTGCCGTGGACTTAACAAAAACCTCCACACAAACCTCCATTTCAAGTCAGGCAATTATAGAATTAGAAAAGTCCCTTACGAGTGCCGATATTGACGTCCATTGTATGACTGATTACGTTAAGAATTTTGCTATCGGTCGGTCAGTAGCAATCGGTAAAAATAACGTTGCCGATGTAAGAGGTAAAGATTTTAATTTACAAGTTAATTATCAAGAATCCGATGCTCCTGAATTCCCTAAATTATGGTGTAATTTTGTATATCACTGGAGACGTATGGTAATTCGTGGAGATTCAGTCTCCATTGAAATTTAAAGAATCTCCATCAAATAAAATAGTGGATAATATTTAAGATTTAATTTAATTTTTATAATAATTTTTTATAATTTTTATATTTTATAAATATAAAAATGGACGGAAGACTTGAACATGTTTTGATACAACCATCTAATATTATTTCCACGCAAGCAGTAAGTTTCCGCAATGGTAACCCAGTTCTTCAGTTTGTGATAGGTGAACAAGATAAATATTTATTAGGAGGTTCTGTTAGACTTCAGGGTAATATCCAGTTTTTAACTGGTGCTGCTAATTTACCTCCAGTAAATGCTTCTAATGTTGCTCTTGATTGTAAGACTGGTGTTTACGGAATTATATCTCAGGTAGATTTATTTAGTCAACGTAGTCGTCAGAATATTGAGTCAATTAGGCACTATAATAGATTTATGGCATCTTTCTTACCTGCTCAAACCAGTTTCCAAACAGCATTAGGTTCTATGGGTCAAACCGCACTAACTATGCCTAATCATGAAATTATTAGAAAAGGTGTAGTTAATAATGCTAATGGCGTTGATGCTGCTTCTAGACAATTTACTGGAAGTTCTTTCTGTGTAAGTATTCCTACAGGTCTCCTAAATTCCCAGGAACCTATTCCGTTAAGTAGTAAAGGTTGGGGACTGGGGGGAATTATTTGTGAAATTACACTTGAAAATGACAGTAATTGCTTATACTCCACAGATGGAGCAGTTTTAGAAGATACGTATTATCAATTAACTAATTTATCATTAATCTGTGAATTAGTAACTCCAAGTGTGGATGCTTTAAGCAGTCTTATGACGCAAAAAGCAGGTTCATTAGAATATAATAGTATATCATCGTACTACACATCGGTTAATAGTACAAATGCCCTCGTAAACTTCAATTTGGGGGTTTCTAAAGCACTGTCTTGCGTATTTAATGTTATTAGTTCCACGTCTCTTAATAACACCACCAGAAATGGATTTGCTTGCCTCCCATTTTTAAATACTGATGGAAAGGTTGCCAGACTAGGTCAAATTATATGGACACGTGGAGGTGTTCGTTTCCCAAATCATTATAATATTGATACGAATATTAGAAATTTACAATCCACAACCGTATATAATACTGCTGATCCTGAGGTTGCTCGTCAAGCATTAGGTTCTTTCATGCCTGTTGAAGACAATAAACATACTCAATTTTCTCCAGCATCTATTAATAGAGAAATACCAGTAGGAGCAGCAATTGATGATATTGCTGTAGGTGGTTGGAATTGGTGTTATGGTCAGACTTGGGATTCCGTATCAAATGAGGGAATTGACTTTTCTTCAGTTTCACTCGGAATACAAATGGATGTTTCACTCCTAACTGACAATCCGCAGACAATCTTTTTATATGTCAGACATAAAAATACCCTTGTATTTAATGAGAGTGGTTTACAAGTAATTAGTTGAGTAAATCTCCATAAATGGATAATTTAATAATAATAATATCTTTTAAAGAAATCAATTTAAATTTTATTTTTTATAATAAATTTTTAAAAATTTTATATTTTATAAATATAAAAATGTCCGCACAAGTTCCAGATTTAATGAAAATTGGTTCAGTTGATACTGAAATGACCCAAGATGTTCAAACTATTATTACCGATCCTGTGGTATTCAATCAAAATACGTGTCGTTTTACCCTCCAACATATAGGGTTCTGGCATAGCAACAGTCGTTTAAGTCTTGAATTAGAACCTGACCTTGTTGGAGGGTTAAACGCCATGGGTGGAGACAATTGTAATGCTACTTATAGTGTTATGCCAGGAATTTCCAGTTTGATAGAGAGGGTAAATTTATCAGTAGGTGGTAAAACCATATGTGAAGTTGAGGATTTTGCCCATTTTGATGCCTATAAAGGTATGTTTATTCCGAATGAAGTAAATAAAGACCGTGAATCTATTATTTCAGGTAAAATTCTAAATCATGGATTAAATATGGTAGATGATAGTACTAATCTATCAACAGGATATACTATTGATAATGGAACGTATCCACATACGCAGACTGATACCACAGGTGCTTTTGTACCTCTATCAGCAAGTAATACTACATCTGCTTCTTTTATGGAAGATGCTAATGGTATTTTCCCAAATGATAATTTACTTATTAGAAATGGTCCTTCCCTAACTATTGCTGTGTCTTCATTATTTCCATTTTTATTTTTCAATCAACTTCCACTTTATATGATAGATGAAGAAGTCTCCATAAATATTACATGGACTCCACTTGCTTCAGACCGTAGGGCATGTATTCAAGCAGAAGAGGGAGCAACCCAAAGATTTAATATTAGACAAAATTCAGTCCAGTTAATTTCTGATTATTTAACTTACGATCAAAATATTATGAATGCTTACAGAGATGCTAATAGAGAAATGAATTTTAATTATGTTGATTATAGACTTGCCAAACGTAGTTATTCTGCCTCCACAACTGGACAGGTTCAACAAATTTTAAATGTTGGAGGTGCTGGACGCATCGTATCAAGATTAATTGTTGGTTTGTCTGATGATAATGTTGATGCTCAAAATTTACTAAATGCTTTTACTTCCACTTCTCCAGGCGTTGTTGGAGCAAACACCCAAATTCTAACCACTAATGTAAGAGCAAATGATGAATATTTATATCCTATTGATAGAAATAATTTATCCACTTTATTCCATGATGTAAGAATGTCCGAAGGTCTCCCACCTAATGTAAGTCGTGATGAATATTCAGGGGAAGGAGGTGGTGGTGGTGGTGGTTTATCCGTTTCTACTGAAGCAGATTATAATGGATATAGTGTTGGTCAACATAGTAAGGGTTTAAGAGGTCAATTCTGTTATCAAGGACATAAAATGAATAAAAATGAACGTATTAATAGCAGAGGTGTTGAATTAGAAACACAATATTCACAGGTCCCAGCATTAACTGGATCACAAACGTATACACAGAGATGCTGGATTGAGGTACTAAGGACTGCTACACTTATAGACGGAAAGATGGAGTGCTATTACGCGTAATTATCCATAAGTGGAATAGTTTACGATATGAAGATTTAAATAACGGTATTTTTTAATTATTTTTTTATATTACTTATTATAATATATATATAATATGTCAATAACTAATGTTGAAATATTAGACTGTAATAGATTAAATTCAGAAGAGGCAAAGACCAATAATAATGAAAATCCAGCATTGTGGCATAATAAATTAGGATCAGGTGTTATTGTAAATCCTAATGATAAAATACAAGTATCGGCAACTTTTATATCCGAAAGAGGAGCAGGTGATGATGTTATTGAATTTAAAGGTGATTCATTAAATATTTCTAAAGATATTAAATATACAGAAATTTTAGAATATAATGCTAGTAGATTAATAACACAAGGATATGAATATACACATAGAGAAAATAAAACAGCAAGTTATGAAGTTTTTGATAATAAAAGTAGATTAGCAATTAATTTTTACACCTCCGCTAATGGAGAAAATGTATTTCAGTTGCCTCGTAAGTTTATGGGATTAGCAACTGTTGTTGAGGGAGATACAAATATTAATAAGGAGGTTTGGAATGCTCAAGAAACCTCCATTAATTTAGGTGGTGATAATGCTGATTATGGAAAGTCAGGAGGACTACCATTTCATCAAGTTGCTTATTTCGGAACTATCTCCGCAAGTGGAGGTGTTATAACATCAAGACCTACTTCATTTTATTATGTTGAAGATGATTATAAAATAAATCCTGCTATTATAGAAGATACAGAAACAGACGAACAGGGGACTTGGAATGAAGGTCAAATAAATTATTTTAAATTAAGAACAGATGGATCAAGATATATGATTTATGGAATGAATGAATCTTATTATACCACAGACACTAATGCCAGTTTTGTAGCACCTGCGTCTTATTGGAAAAATGAACCAAGTGATTATGAATATCAAAGAATATATAATAATGTTGATATTGAACTTCCTAAAGGTTTTGATTCTCCATCTTCTATTGCTTCAAATATAACAAATCAATTAAGAAAAACAGGTGAATTAAAGAATTTAAAATATGAAAGTAATTTAATAATACAAGATGATTGGACACCTCCACCTAATTTTAGTTGTTATTTAGAATCAGAAACTTTTAAAGTATTTAATTCTGCTAATATCCGTGATATGTTAGATGTAAATTATATTGATTTTAATCCTAAACATGATGTAATAAATGAAACGGAGAATTTTGCTAATGCTGTAGGTTCAAATTCTGTAACACTGTCAGGATGGAATAGAGATTTATTTATAAATGGAATTACTGGAGGTACGGCACCGATCCAAATAGGTGGAGGAGCAGGTATTGAATCATCAGGTGGAGGTGAGGAGGCATATGATGGTTTTAATTCATTATTAGAACCTCTCCCAACTCAAAAATATTTTGCTTTTACTGGAGTTAATACAAGATATTTACAAACTAAAAATATTTCTAATATAATATCAGATGGAGGTGTTATTACTATCTTATGGATTAAAGGTAATGGTTCCAATGGAGGTGAAACGCCAGATACTGGGGAATCGTTAAATATGAATATATTAAATAGTGTTGGTTCTAATGTATCCACTAACAATATTGCCACAGGTGGAGGAACATCTTATCCTGATAATATTTTTAGTGAATTTACACATACATTAACTCCCACAGAGATATCAACAGGAGCATTTATTCAAATACTTCAAACAAGTTCATCAGAAGGTAATTTTGACGTTTATGGAGTAAAATATTTAAATATTGAAACACCTGTTCAGTTGCCTACCGAACTAACAATAGAATGGATAAACGCACATGAATTTATTTCAGTAAAAAGACCAGATTTATGGGACGCAGGAAAACAATTTAATGAAGCAGTTGCCATATTAGGAGACAATATATTATTACAAACTGATTTAATTTTAAATGGAACTTATGAATATATAGATACTAATATTTTTTGGACTGATGGTAATTTTGAATTATTAAATAATTTATTTAAGTCTCAAGGTAATTATCCTGAATTATTTGATTGTTTTAATAATGATTATGGTAATTCTAAACGACAATCTCCATTAACTGCTCCACTCACTAATGTGGACACGAATAGATTTTTACATATAAATCCCTACGTTAACGTAGTCCATAAATACATATGCGTGACAGAATATTACAACCTGGCAAATGCGTGGGTTATTAAAGACGAGACGTGGGGAGATGAAGATATAGTGGGATATTATGTTTCTGGGACAAATATAACAGATAGACCTTATGTGACTGCTTATGACCGTGCCACAAAAATTCTAACGTTTTCATCAGGACAAAATTTTACAGCAGGTTTAACATTATATTTACACCCTTCTGATGGAGAAACTATATTAGGCACAGATGATATTTCAGGATCAGGTTCTTTTAGAAATGTTCAAGATTTTAATAGAATATCTCTTCCACTAATGTTTAATTTTGATAATAGTGCTTCATTAACTAAAAAATCAGGTATAGATTCTACAGAATTAAATTATGGATATGCTAAACGAAGAGTAAATACATACGGCACAGATTTTATAAGTTTTTGGATAGGTACAGAGGCAACAGGCGTTCACCCACCAGATGAATATTTTGAGAATAATAATGGAGGTAATGGATCAGGATTAACTATTTATGCTAATACATGTATGGGTTGGGATAATCATTATACAGCATACAGCACCTGCGTTATGGGTTTAATAGATGGTTGGACTGATACAAGTTATCTAAATAGTTTATGGAATCAAGGATTAAATTCTGTTTGGGATACAGCATTAGGAAAATTAGGAAGTCCTGGGTTAATATGTTTATTTATGAAGAAAACATATATAGGAAGTAATGAACCTTTAATAGAATACGATACAGACCAAAGTAAATTTAATATACAACAACTCCATACTCCTGAATATATAGGTAATACAGCACAGGCAGGTGGAACAAACGCCTCCACAACTTTAAATGAACCTATAAATCCTGACGCATCTGAAAAGGTTTATAAAATTAATAAGAGGTTTAAAAATGTTAATTGGACACCTGCTCTAACACCATATTCTAGTAATGAAATAACCTCCGCAAGTGGAGGAGATTCATATAAATTATCTTTATTAAATTCACAAGTAGATCCATTTAAAATATTTGATAGTAATTCAGGAATAGTAATTGATGATTTTGGAGTTCCTGAAAAGGTATGGAATGATTCTTTATTTGGTATTTTAGGTTTTACATATAATCAATTTAATAGTTCATTAAATAAAGAAAATAATTTAACAAAAAGAATTACAGAAAAAACAGTTAATAATTTAAATTTTGCTATAACGAATGCTGATGTAAATGCTGGGCAAGCAATGGCATTTAATGTAAATGGATGGGGAGTTCCAATGTATAATGCTCAATTACCTATTACTTATTTTTGGAATGGTTCAGGAGTATTAAGCACCACACCAATAGATGGAGCAAGAAAAGGTTTTTTACCACAGAATTATCCTCCAATAACGGAGACAGCAACATCAATAAAATTAGAAGCAATAAATTTGCCTAGAAAAATGTTAAAACCTTATTATTGTATTAGGTCAGATATATTGGATCAAACACATTATTTAGGTGGAGAGGATTCAGGACAGGCATTAAATTGCGTTGCCATAGTTAATAAAATCTCTGGTTTTGGAGACTTTTATTTTGGAGAAGAGTCTCCATATATTTTTACTGTTACACAAAGAAAAGTATTAACAAGTATAACTACATCTGTACATTCTCCAGATCAAAAATACGCAAATGTAAATAATGATAGTTGTGTTATATACAAAATTATAAAAAATACACCAGCACAGTTTGATGTTTTAGATCAAATATTACAGGAGACTTCCCCTAAGGGGAATGTCAAGTAGGACCTTTACCTCCACAATCGGAAGGTTTCCAATCCCATAATTTATCTATAATTAACTCCACTAATTCTTTTGAGTCTCCTAATTTCTTTTTAAGAAATATAATTTCTTCATTTTTCTTTTCAAGTAATTCCTTATATTGTTCTTTCATATCATTCATACTTTCATGAAGCATATTTACTTCTTTACTGATTGTATGATATTCTTCTGACATTTATTATTATTAATATAATTATTTTAAAATTTTTAAATATTTATGACTATTTAATTTTGAGATGGTAATCACTCCCTTTATCACCAATAATATTCATAATGTCAAACATATTCTTATTTTTGACACAATCAGGACAAAGATATCTGTTATTGTGCCTTTCATCATAGTCTCCGTTATTATCTTTATCATTTAACGCAAAATATTCATATTCATCATTATCAAAATACCCGACTACATCACAAAAACCACAAACAAGACAACCTTCTTCTATATAATCGTCCCTATGATAGTCATAAATATCCATTAACCTGATTTTAAGGGATTTATTTTCTTCTTTTAATTTTTTATTTTCTTTCTCCATTTCACTCATTTATTATTGATATAATTTAATTTCAAATTTTCAAATTTTTAATATATAATAATATAAATGCCGTTAAAATGTTATGAGAGAGCAAGAAAAGATGGTACACCTTATACAACTTGTAATAAAGATGCTCAAAAAAATCAACCTGTAAAAAGAAAACCTCCATCTAAACCTCCACCCAAACCCAAACCTGTTTTTAAACTTGCTGAACCGAGAAAAATTGGAGCAGTAGCAAGACCTCCAAGATCAAGACGTCCAGGAGCACCTCATAGTGGGTCGTTAGGAGGTTTGACGGAATCAAAATATAAATCTACAGTAAAACATACATTACCACAGAAAGGTCCAACTTCTATAAAAATGACAAGAAAACCCCCTACATCTACTATGAAAATTGCTAAACCATCACCGTCGGCACCTCCAAAAAGGGAGTTTAAAGGGAAACCAGGTAAATTAAGAATAGATAATGATAAATATATTACAAAAGAAAAATTTATATCTGAAATAGAATCACAAGGATATAAATTCACGAGTTCACAGAGTAAATTTATTGATAGATTTATAGGTTCATCAATAAAAATTAGAAAATATCTTAGAGGCAACACTAATTACCAAGTAGAAGCAGATAGCAATGACACAGGATTATTCAAAGATGAATGGAAAAAAATGCGTGCTGATGGCAAATTAAGGATATCATTAAAAAAAATACCTCCAAAAACGGAAGTAGCAAAAAAAGTAGCAAAATATGAAGCATTAAATAAAGGAGAAAAAAAAGATAATATTGAGAAGTTTTTAAAAGAACATGAATTTAAAACAAAAGCACAGGAAACAAAATTTAAACAGATACATGATGCCCATAAGGCACAAAAGATAATGAACAGAGTTGATGGTAAATCAGTTAAATACACTATTCAAGGAAACAAAATAACTTTAAAATATGGATATTTAATGGTAGATGATATGAATTCGGACCCACCTAATTTTACTAATACTAAATCAGTTTTTAATTTAAACAGAAAATCTCCATAAGTGGATACTTTTAGAATTCAGAAACTCATTTTCAACAAACTATTTGTATTTTTTTTTATGTTTATATTTTTTTAATATTATATATATTTTGAATATATGAGTGAAATAGAATATCCGAATGTTTCAATAATAATGCCAATTTATAATCGTAATAAATTTAAAGAACTTATATTATATAATTTATTAGGATTTATTTATCCAGATAAATCTAAATTAGAATTTGTTATTGCGGATGATGGTACAGAACCATTTTTTATAGATGATGAAGAAAAACAAGTTTTTAAAAAGTTAATATCACCTATTACATTAAAATATTTATATGATAAGAAACGGAGAACTATTGGAGAGAAACGCAATATTTTATGTA
>Ga0209337_1003707_pt1 | contig 10733 bp, 5 predicted proteins | sample LinPmetageLP53_FD_184044 | JGI IMG/M metagenome (GOLD analysis project Ga0209337, IMG submission 184044) | Marine viral communities from the Pacific Ocean - LP-53 (SPAdes) (version 2) | ecosystem: Environmental > Aquatic > Marine > Oceanic | place: Pacific Ocean | collected 2010-02-08 | reverse complement strand
TAATGAGCTTGAAGTAGGTGCATGCCTTTAATCTTTGACGATAAAGAACGAGTTGGGGCATGGGTCGCCGAACAAGTAGTACAAGAGTCCGAGTGGGGTTCGTATTACGCAATGGGCGCTGAAGTAGACGGTCAACTAGTAAGTGGTGTTGTGTTCAACAACTTTAACGAATGCAACGCTACTGCACATATCGCTTGCAGCAAACCCAATAAACTGTTTTTGGAGCTTCTCGACCATGCATATAAATATGCTTTCGAGACTTGCAAATTGAGACGGCTTACTGGGCTAGTAGAAGCTGATAACTCCAAAGCATTAAAATTAGATAAGCATATTGGATTCACGCAAGAATCTATTATGCAAGAAGCAGGGTCAGAAGGACAAGACATGGTAGTTCTAGTTCTATGGCCTCAAAACTACCGCAGAGGAAAAAAGAATGGGTAAGAAAAATACAGCCGCACCAGATTACACCCCGTTAGCTAACGCCAGCAACGCAGCAAACGCTAAAATGACTGAACTTGGCCAAGCCCAATTAGACTTTGCCAAACAACAATACGAAACAAACAATCCATTAATGCAAGAAATCGCTAAGAAACAAGGCTTAGCAATGGATCAACAGTTAGCTCAAGGCAAAGACTACTTTGACTACAACAAATCTACTTTCCGACCCCTAGAACAAGGCTTAGTTGCAGACGCTCAAGCTTTTGATACAGATGCAATGCGTAATCAGTTAGCAACAAAAGCAGCTGCGGATGCAGGCTTAGCGTTTAACCAACAAAATCAATCTAACGAAAGACGAATGGCTAGTATGGGTGTTAACCCTAACTCTGGCAGGTTCCAAGGTATGGCCCAACAATCAGGGCTAATGCAGGCTGGGGCTAGAGCTGGTGCTATGACAGGCGCCAGAGAAAGAGCCCAACAAACAGGTTATGCACGTAAACTCGACGCCGTTGGAATGGGGCGTGGTTTAGCTGGAGCTTCTACAGCAGCGTACGGCAGTGCTAATAATGCGGGTAACTCTGCAGTAGGAAACATGGGGACAGCTGGGCAACAATACATGGGCGGTATGGCGCAAGGCGCTGGTACTATTGGTTCTGGGTACAGCATGCAAATAGGCGGTCTAGGTAATGTTCTTAACCAACAAACCTCGTACGCTATGAATCAAGCAGACAATAGCTTTATGGGAGCTTTAGGCGGAATAGCTGGAGCTGCGGCAAGTTACTATAAACCAAACTCTGACATAAGACTTAAAAAGAACATTAAGCCAGCTGGGGTAGATGAAAAAACTGGGCTAAATTTATATGACTTTAACTATAAATGGGGACATAAACGCTTTAGAGGTGTAATGGCACAAGAAGTTATGGATTTATACCCAGAAGCTGTTTACACATCTGGTGCAGGTTACTTAGGTGTTTACTATGAGATGTTAGGCATTAAGATGAAGGAGATTCACTAATGGCACGTAAAAATCAATGGGAACAATTTGCTAATAACTTTAGTACCTTTTATGATTTAGGAAATAAAGTACAGACTGGTATAGGCGCTAAAAAAATAATGGCCGATGAAGTAGAAACAATACAAGCTGCGGATGCGGGTACTTCTCCACATGCTGCCGGAGAAGGTATTGGTAGCGGTACTCAATATAAGTACGACGGTAAAATGTACAAAGAACAAATTACAGCAGACCAGCTTACAGGTCTTCGTAACAAACGTTTATCAGACAACATGGTAAGGTTTGGCGACTCTGCAGGTGCTATGGATTTTAATTTAAAAAACGCTCAGCTAAGAGCCGCAAATGTCAAAGCTGATTTAGACGAAGGTACTTTAACAGAACAAATTGCAAGAGTCAAAATAGAAAATGATGCAAAAATAGCGGCCATGGATTTAACTGTAGCTGAAACAAACAGACTTAAAGCATTACAACCTTTAGAGGTAAGAAAAGCATTAGCCGATATTGAAAGTACAAAACAATCAACTAAAGTATCACAAACAAAATTGCCTTTAGAAGTTAGAGAAATAATGGCTAGGTTAGGCATAAGCGAACAAAAAGCCGTAGAATTTTTAAGCGTAGAAGCAATGGGAACACGAGAAAAAAGTCAAAAAAATCTAAATAAAGAAGAAGATATTAAGGCAACAAAACTTGACCAAGACGCTGCTATCCAAGCTGGAACTTACGAAAATGCTTTAGCAACAGCAATATTTGAAAGTGGTGAAGCCGTAACAATGGCTGGAGCTAGGTTACTAGCAGCAGAAAGAAACCTTCAAGGGAACGAAACATTAAGTCTGTTTGCCATAGAAATGGGCCCAGGTGGTGACCTTAACATTGAAAATTTTGAAAATAGTGCGGCGCACCATATAGCCCAAAAAGAATGGCTAAATAAAAATTGGAAAGGCGATAAAGCAGTAAAACAATTACTAAAAGAAATAGAAGCTGATGAGCTTGCGTCAATAACAGCAGAGGGCAGTTTGATGATGGCTAAAGTTAACAAAGTTTTCCAAGGTAAAAGCCAAAACGCTGCTAAAGATGATCTTATTAAGTTAATAGATGGTCAAGACGGTATAACAGGTAATATGAGATGGGATACTAAAGACGGCAAAGTGCAGTTAATAGAAACAGACGGAGATGGGCAAGAAACTATTATTGAAGGCACTAGTTGGAACAATTTTAAACAAGTTTTCTACGGTGAATTTACTCCATTGAAATCTTTAGAGATTGCTAAAGCAAATGCTGATACTCAACTTGTACTAGCTCAAGCTAAGAAATATAACGCAGAAGCTTTAATACCGCCAAGAGATTACAGTAAGGAAAAATGGCAAGGTATGTTAACTCAATTTATGAGTAGTGCTCAATTCGTAGAAATTGGACTTTCTGACCCTGATGGTTCTCAAGGGCTCGCAGCAGCAGCTTTAGCAAACTTCAAAGCTCAATACAATTCTGATCCAACAGAAACAGTAGTTGATGAGCCGCCTCCTGAAGGAGTAATAATCACCCAGACCAATTAAGGAGCCATAAATGGCAACTTTTAATATTCAGCTTCCCAATGGTAAGTCTTACACAATTGAGGCTCCTGATGGTACAACTGATGCGCAAGCATATAAGTATCTACAGCAATCTCTTCGCACTGAAGGAAACCAAGGCGCAGGTAAAACTGAACCTATAGAATACGGTGAAGAATCCTCGTACGAATCTGAAAATCCAAGTTGGCAAAGAGATGTAGCAGATGTAGGTGTAGGCCTTGTTTCTGGTGTTAATAGAGCAGCAGGTGCGTTAGTAGGACTTGGTTCTTACGTTCCTGTGCTAAATAAAATTGCTGACCCTGCAGCTGAATGGTTTAATAAAGTAGCCGACACTGTAGACGAAGGTCTATTATCAGACCGCCAAAAAGAAATTAATGCTGAACTAGGATTTAGGCTAAAAGAGGCAGCTGAAGAATTAGGCCCTGATGCAACTATGGGCGACATGATAGACAACATGATTGCACAAGGTGGAGAAGCAGGTCAATACATAGCAGACCACCCAACTCAAGTTATTAACTTAGCAGTACAATCACTGCCTTATATATTTGGAGGTGGTGTAGCAGCTAAAGGAGTTAAATTAACTGCTAAAGGTCTTGGGCTTAAACCAATTGCTAAAGCGTTAGACAAAGGAGTAGTTGCTGGAGCAGTAGGTGAAGGACTTATAGTAGGTGGTCAAGCTGTTACAGATGTTATTGCAGAAACAGATTCCGTTGGTGAATACAGCGCAGATCGTATAAAAGCTCTTACTACTATGCCTGTTACTGCACTTATCTCTCTAGCAGGTGGTAAATTAGCTAATAAAGCTGGTATTAGAGATGTAGATACTATCTTAGGTTCTGGAGGTGCTACTAATTTACTTACAAAAACTGCTGGTAAAACTAAATCAGTTTTTGGTGGCGGTCTTATAGAAGGCGCTGAAGAACTTTTTCAAGGTGCTGGGGAACAAATAGGTGTAAATTACGCTAAAGCTGAAGGTTGGGGAGTTGACGGCAAAAACTTATTAGAAGACGTTGGTGGTGAAGCTGTTATAGGTGCTTTCACTGGATCAGCTCAGGGTGCAGTTGTAAACGCTTTTACTAAAAGTAACCCATTAGCTAACGAACTAAAAGAAGCTAACAGAAAAGCAGCTGAAGAAGACAGACAAGTTAAAGAAGAAGAAGATTACAGAGCTGCTGCATATGAAGCAGATACTCCTGAAAAAATAGAAGCTCTCGCTGAAAGTTTTGGTGTAAGCGTAGAAGAATTAGAAGCCGACGAAAGATTCCAAGAATCTCAACAGGCAAGGCAAGCTGATATAGATTTAGACGCAAAAAAAGACTTACGTTTAAAACATCAAGTTACTATGCCTGATGAAGCCGATTGGTACAAAGAAGAAAAACTTAGGCGTGTTGAGGAACGAATAACTCAAGCTTCTGACGAAACAACAGAATTAGGCGCCCAATTTAAACAATGGCGTAAAGACAACGATGTGTATGATACTAACCCTAAAATTATAGAAAATTGGGTAAACGATAACGCAGGTACTCAAGACCTTGATGCTAGTAAAGACGATTTCTTAGCTGCTTTTGACCAACATGTTGAGCTACAAGAGATAAAAGTAACTAGAACTCCAGAAGACCAAGCGCAAATTGATATGAACTTAGAGGAGTTTATAAATTTACGTAATGAAGCTTTAGCTAATAACGACGCAAAACAACTTGGAATAATAGAACAAAGTGTTGTTAATGCTGGAGTTTCTCCTGCTGAATGGGCAGAAGCCAAACGAAACGCTGCAAAACCTAAAGCAAAACCTAAAGCAAAACCTAAAGCAAAACCTGCAGTAGAACAAAGTACACCTCCTGTAGTAGACCCAGAAGCACCTGTAGCAGGCGAAACTCCTATTGTTGCCGAAACAGCAACTGAAACTGTAGTTCCTCCAGAAACTCCTGGAGCTCCAGGTAAAGGAGACGAAATAAAAGTAGATGAAACACCTGCATACAAACCTGGATCTATAAGAGAAGAAAAACATCAAAAAGCTCTTAAAGTTATAGAAGGTGACTACAGAGATACTGTTGCTGCTAAAAAAATAACAAAAGCAATCAAAAGCGGAGTCGGTAACGACCAGTTTGATGTAATATTAGAAAGAGCAAAAATAGATATAGAAACTGAATTACTTAATAACAGTTTAGATGACCCTAAAGCCAGAGTGTTAGGCCAAGTGCCTTTAGAAGGCAACTACCAACAAGCAATAATACCATTCTTGTTAGACGTCGTAAACAATCGCGACTTAGAAGACTACGGGCAGTACGTAGTAAGAAATGGTAAGCAAAAGTTTGAATGGTTTAACGAAAAAATTATGAAAGAATTAGGGGTCACAGATTCTGAAGAACTTAGAAACGCAGGAAAACGAGTTACTGATGCGTTAACAGCTTATAAAAAACGTCAAGTAAAAATAGGTGAAGCCGATAATATTAGAGAAACAATAGACGCTTTTTTAATTAGAACAAAAGAAAAAGCAAAAGGCGCTAGTGATTCTGAAGCTTCTGGACAAATTGATCCAGCTACACCTGCTGCAGCAGATTCAACCCAAGATGACTTTAATCAAGACCCTGAAGATACTAAGTTAGATGCTCAACAAACTACTGGGGAAGGGCAAGTTGTAGGAACTGTTAAAACAGCAGGAAGCGCTCAAGGAAACATAGATGCTCTTAAATCCACTGAAGAAATAGCGTTCGTAGAGGAAAAAGCAAACAAAACTGACCCTGTACAAATTCTTAAGGTACAAAAATTACAAAAAGAAAAAATTGAACTTGTTAATAAAGTACACCAAAACAAGGCAACAAAAAAAGCACTTATTAAAGCATGGGACGACCAAAATGATGGAACGTATCTTCCTTATATGGAACAACCCGAAGATGTCCAAAAGTCTTGGATATGGGGGCTAGAAGTAGCTAAAGGAAAAAGACGCGCCGATATTTTAGCAGCAGAATTTAAAGACACAATAAATGTCCACAGTGGAATTATTAAAACCGTTAAAGAACAGGAGAGTAAAGCCAATGAAAAAGCCAACAGTAGCAGAAAGCCTAAAGTCAAAAAAGTGGTTAAAAGACAATCTAAACCTTCTGCAGAAAGAAAGAAGCCTAGGGCTGCCGCAAACAAAAACAGAAAAAAGCCAGTTACAAAACAACAAAGAGACGAACTAAAAGCTAGAGAAATAATAACGGAAGGCGTACTTCCTAAAGAAATAAAAAATAGAATAGAAACTATTGGCACCAAACAATTGTGGGAATACACTGATGGACAGTTAGTGCTAGAATCTAAAATAATTCTTGAAAACGAGTTTAGCGGTAAAAAACCTAAATTAAAATCTAAGCCATCAAAAGCTGACAAACAAAACTTTGAAAGAAAACTTGCTTCGTTTAACAGACTTAACGATTTTATAGACAAATACCAAACAAAAAAAGTACCTAGCTACGATTTTATAAGGTCAAAAGGTTTTTTCAACAGAAAAGAAAAAGATAAGCCAGTTGGGTCAGAAACAATTGACTCCATGTTCCGTACTTTGTTGGGTGAAAAGAACTTCAGAAAAATAAGAAACAGAATAGTTTATTACGAAAACGTAGATGACGCCAATAAAGCTGGTTGGGAAGTAGGCGAAGAAGCTGCGTTCATTAACAAAGCTAGAGGCAAAAACCCTGAAACTGGCGAGTTTGATTTACGCTTACCAAATGAACCAGACATGATGGTATTTATCTTAAACAGAATACCTAACAACCAAGAGTTCTCAGTGTTTATGCACGAAATTGGAGGGCACATAGGGCTAGACAATATATTAGGTTCAGATGCCATAGAGGAGCTTTCCAATAGAATAATGCAACTGTACGAAGAAGACTTAGCTAAGTACGGAGATGAAGACTTTTACAACAACACTTTAGAACAAGCTATTAGAGGCAACAAACCAATTGTTAGAGCCGACTCCAATGAGCATTTTATGGCAAGGTATGCTGTTAGACAAGCCATGAACAGGGGATACATAGATAAGAAAACTGGAAAAATTCCAAAGAAAGTATTTGCTAGTGAATCCATAGCTTATTTTATTGAAAATGGCATTCGTATAGGTATAAAACCATCTGAAACTACTGACACTGGTATGCTTTTACTGAAGTTTAAACAAGCAATGCTTAAGTTTTTAAATTTGGTTATCAGTGACACTAATTTTAATATGACTGCGCAAAACATAATAGATATGGCTTATGGTGCTGCCAAAATAGAACTCGAACGAGGTACAAGTTCGCAAAGTCAAAAAACTATAAAACAACTTTTAAAAGCCCAAGCCCAATTAAACGCTGACGCTAAAACTACTACGCAAAAATCTATTCCTGAGAAAACAGTAGAAGACCAAATTAACGACAAAATTGAAGAGTTTATAAACAAACGTTACCCTAAAAACGATAAGAACAAATACGTAGCACCTGCTTTTATGCCTACCGAAGACTGGAGACAGTTCCAAATAACACAAGGTAGAGCCGCTAAAAAACTTCGCGAAGAACTAAAAGCTGAAGTTACAAGACGTCAAGCAGACCCTAAGTATAAAAACACCAGGAGTATGTCGTTACCAGAACCTGTTAAGCCTGAAGAAAAAGCACGAGCTAGAAAAGAAACAAAAGAAGTTAGGGACTATTTGAAAAAAATACCAATTGCGGGCAACAAAATGTCTGAACAATGGGACAACTTTTCGGGAATAGCTAAAAAAGCTGCCCAGTCTGTTGAGTTTCTACATACTTTTGTAGATGATGTAAAAGATGTTATGCCTTCAGCAGCTGTGTGGTATGAAAAATATTTAGAAATGGAAAAAACTAAATTTGAAATAAAACAAACAGTAGATAGTATAGCTATTAGAGTTAGACAGATGAGTCCTACTGAATTACTACAGGCAAACAATTTTATTGCTTATTCTACTTTAGACCAAGTATGGGGCTACGATCCACAAATAGAAGGTAAAAAAGTAAAAATAGACGTACGAGCAAAAATACGATTTAACAATTTAAACGCTAACCAACAAGCACTAGTGCAAGAAGTGTTTGCTCATGGGGAAACAATGTTAAAACGTAAGCAAGCTATATCTAAAGCTTTAGGAATTAACCAAGGGTTCTTTAGTTCAGCTGGTTTGGAAGGCCCTTACGCCCCTCTTAAACGTTTTGGTAATTATGTAACCGAACTTAAGTCAAAAGAATTTTTAGCTGCGGAACAAGCGTACGAAGAAAAAGATAGTGCTAACAATAAAAGAGCTTTAGAAGCACTAAAAGTTAACTCCGACCATTATATTCTTAGTTTCTTTGATACCGAAGGCCAGGCTAAAGCTTTTAGGGACGAAAACAAAAGTTTTGAATCTCATTTGTCTTTCCCAAGAGAAAAAACAAGAGAAGAAGGTAGAACTGCTGATTATGTAGTGTTGCAAAAAGTGTTAAGCAACTTAGGAGCTGCAAATTTAGATAGTAAAGCTAAAGCTTCAATGGAAAAAATGATTACTGATATGTACTTGCAGTCTTTAGATGACACTAACGCTAGGCAAGCACAAGCTAAACGTAAAGGCACCGCAGGGTACGAACAAAATATGATGCGTTCTTTCTTATCTCACGCTGGAGCAGAAGCAAACTTAATAGCGACTATGGAGCATGGGCAAGAAGTTAATGCTGCTTTAGTAACAATGCGTAAAGAAAAGAAACAAGACGAAGAAAAGTTAGGGTCAATTTATAACATGATAATTTCCCATTACAATTCTGCTATGGAGAATAAACAAACTCCAATACAAGACAGATTAGCAGCTCTCAACACTGTATACATGTTAACTTCTAGTGTGGGTTATCACTTAACAAACGCTACGCAACCACAAATGGTAACTATTCCTAAGTTAGCAGGAGACTTTGGTAAGTACACAAGAGCGCAATTTTTATTAGGTAGAGGTTACAAAATAGCAGCTTCTGGGGTAGTAAAAGTACAAGTCTTTAAAAAAGGTGCTGGAACTGAAGTAGACATAACTAAAGCTCCCGAAAAATACCACGCTTTACTAAAAGAGTTACAACTTAGACAGCTATTAGACGTAGGTATGGAGCAAGATTTATCTGAGTTTACTAGATTTAATACTGGAATAGACTTAATAGATGGAGGAAGTGAAGCAGCGGCTAACATGTCTCACAAATTGTACCAAGTAGCTCGATTAGTGGAAGCATATAACCGTGTGTCCGCTGCGGTAGCAGCTTACGATTTAGCAATGGAAAATCCAGCCAGATTAAAACGCATGGGTATGACAGCTCAACAGTACGCAATTGGAATAGTGCAAGACACTCAAGGTAATTTCTCTACTTTTGACGCTCCATTATTAATTAAAAAATGGCCTAAGTTAGTAGTTCAGTATCGTAAGTACCAAATAATGATGGCTTGGGTTTACGCAAAAGCTTTTAGAGCTACTTTTAACTTTAAAGACCCTTTGCTTAGCGAAGAAAGATTAGTTGGAGCCAGAACTTTAGGGTATTTAATTGCTCAAGCAGCGGTCTTCAGTGGCGTAAGAGGTTTACCTGGTATGGCTATACTCGGCCCAGTTTACTTTAGCTTATTAGGTTTGGGCGGAGATGGAGAAAAAGAAGAAGAACCAAAAGATATAGAAAGATCTATACGCAAATATATACAAGACGATAACTTAGCTACTCTTATAGCTAGAGGTCTACCTTCTATGTTAGGTGTAGACATGAGTACTAAAATAGGTCAAGAAAATATATTTAGTCCTATGCCGTTTGCTGATTTTGGGGTAGAACAAGACGAACTTAAAGACATGTTCTTTTCTATACTAGGGCCTACAGGCTCTACAATATCTAATGCGTTTAGGTCTGTTGAGTATGCAAGGGAAGGTAATATGTGGCGCGCAACTGAGTACGCAATACCTAAAGGATTTAGAGCTATAATGGAGTCTTACAGGTTAGGTACAGAAGGCTTTACGCTTAGAAATAATGATTTGGTAGGAGACCCCGAAGACTTTAATAATATTTCTTTAGTGCTCAACGGTTTAGGAATACCTGCTAGTGAAGTCCAAAGTATTAAGTGGACAAGAGGTCAACAATATGAGTTGCGCGAATACTTTAACGAAGCTCAATCTAAACTTACAAAGCGATACGTTGAAGCTCACAAAAACAAAGACTCTAAGCTTAAACTTAAAATACAACAAGAATGGATAGCTTTGCAACAATCTAAAAGAAGAATACGACCTTTCTTTAATGATAATCCTAAGTCGTTAAAAACTACCCCAGTGATGAATTTAATTACTTCACCTACAAGACAAAGACTGCGTGAGCGAAACTATCGCCGAGAGTTAGGAACAGACTAAAGTACTTCGTAAATCTTATCTACTATAGTTTCTTTCTTGAGTCTTTTATCAACTTCGATGCCGTGCTTTCGCCCAATTTTTTCAAGCTGATTCACCGAAAACCTGTCTGCTAATCTCTCTTTGTTAAGTGATACTGACCAATATGGTTTGTATTTATTTGCCATTTTTTTCCTCTTAGTTATAAAGTCTTTATTTTTCTAGTAAGTTTTCTGTCTCAACCCCTTCGTCAGTCTGCACCAAATGTAGTGGCGCACTATCACCAAACAACTTACCATACTTAAATTCGTAACATCTTGCCTGTCCGCTCGGTATTGTTGAGCCGGAACCAATGTAGCACTTAATACTAGGTGAACCATCTGCA
>Ga0209337_1003706_pt1 | contig 10733 bp, 10 predicted proteins | sample LinPmetageLP53_FD_184044 | JGI IMG/M metagenome (GOLD analysis project Ga0209337, IMG submission 184044) | Marine viral communities from the Pacific Ocean - LP-53 (SPAdes) (version 2) | ecosystem: Environmental > Aquatic > Marine > Oceanic | place: Pacific Ocean | collected 2010-02-08 | reverse complement strand
TCCAATTCTAATTCAGGGGCCATATCACCCTCATCTTCAAAATCGATTTCAACTTCTTGTTCTTCTTCTTGCTCTTCCAGGTAATCATTTTCACTCAATGATTCTTTTACTAGTTCGTTAATTTCTTCCTTCATTGTAGAAGAAAGTATTTCTTTCGCATTAGACGTCATAGCTTCTTCAAGCTGTTCTGCCTCGAGCAACGCTTTTTCTAAGATTGTTTTACTCACGTTTTTTTATTTTTTATTGTTTATTATTATCGAATGCCGCCAAAGGCAAACATTCTTTATTATAAATATAAGTTAGTTGTAAAAAAACCTTGATTTAGGCTAATTAAGATATTATTTGCTTAGGAAATTATTTAACCTATTCATTAGGTTAACTGATTTGGTAACGTTTACAGTTTGTTCACCACCTTTAGATTCAGGAACAACGGATTTTTCGTCTACTGTGTCGGCATCACCTTCATTCTTAAATAAATAAGAACCTGGTGTTGATGGTGACGATACTAGGTCAAAACAAACCAATTCAAAATCTTCTTGTACCTCATTGTGTTCTCCCACTTTTTTAAGTGAACCAACCCCTCTAGACGATATACCTAATGTAACTCCCTGTCTTAGTAAATTTGCCGCCATATCACCAACACAAGATATAACACCTTCTTTAATATAACCTGGTGAGGTTAATAACTTCATCTTACCTATGAGTCTGTTTGCGTCCCAATATGTTTCTGTTATAATATGAGATGTTCTTTCTAAATCTATTAATGATGATTCTGGGTGATTTAATTCTGATATAGCTGAACCTTTTTTAATTACGTCTTGATATCTATCGTTTTCTCTTCTAAGAATATTTTCTGGGTAAACCCTACCATTTCTATTTGGTACACCATATTTCTGAAGTATTGCGTACATATATATTTCACCATCAAACTCATCACCGGACATTTCTTTAATAATTGTTTTATTATCTTCTGGTGATATATAACCATCAGACTCAACTAATATTCCATGACCTATTTCTCTAGCTTCTAAAATTCTCATAATAATCTTTTTATATAAATATAAAAATTGCATAAAAAAAGCCCAGTTAAAGGCTTTTATATGTTATTGTTATTTTTTAGTCCTATGAAACTTAAAACCTTCTATAGGTATAAGTGCTTTATTAATAATCTTATTTGTTATGTTATTTATTGGTGTCGCTAATTCTTCTGACTTTATAGTAGGTTTGTTTTTATTATCTGTGAACATTGTAACCTCACATCTCATAAAACTTCTTTTACCTTTTTTCATACCACTACACCTAAGGTCTAAATCAACAATAGCTTTTTTCTTTAATATTGTTTCTTTAAGTTCACGATGAATAAGATTGTCTATGTTATATTTAAATTTTGTGATTGTTTTCTCCCAATTATCGTTATCGTATAATGGTTCAATCCAAGATGATAAGTTAAGATAGATTGATTTCATTGTGGTGGAGTCTACCGTACCATAAGATGTTCTAAATACATCTGATATATCAGTTTTAACCTCTCTTCCTTGTTTTGTCATATTCTTTGTTTTTTGTACTAAAAATATAACAAAGTTGGGTAGTTAGTTCAAGTCCTCTAGAAGGCCCCTAACACGTATATACGAAGATTTTGATTTTTTTAACGTTATAATTTCGTTCTTAACTTCAGTTAACTTTGCTGATAATGTTTCTTCTTTAGATTCACTAATCATATTATTTAAAGTTTTAAGGGCAATACCTTTAACATTGTCATACTCAGTATTTAAAGTATCCTCCGTCATAACCAGTGTATTCTTAAGAATTGACCTTTCAGATTCATTCAAACTTACACCGTACTCTTCTTGGTACTTTTTTGATATTACTTGTGACAATATTTTTGAGTCTGCTTCCATAACTATATGTTTCTTATTTTCACCAACCATAGATTCCGTAAGAAAGTTTCTTGATTTTATTGTCTCTTCTAGATTTAAGACACCCCCACCAAAAACCATGGTATCAATATTATGGTAAATAATATTTGTTGATTCAGTACAAAGTTCTTTTCTATTTTCAATAACCTTATCTAATAAGTTAGTAACATCATTTAATCCTGATTTATTTTCCTTAAGGTGTTTAACAGCTTCTGTAATATAGTCTCTACTTGAGTCAAAGTTTTCGAATTTCTTAGACTCTATCTCATTATAAAGAACAAAGAATTCTCTTAATGGTTGTGAAAACTTCATAGCTCCCATTATAACCGATAAATTCTTCTTAAATTTATCTTTATCTCCATATGAGTTCTCTAAGATACTATCTATATCTTTTTTGTATTTGGCAAATCCTTTCATAAATGTATTTTATTATAAATATACTTAATCTTTTAATAATGACTCTACTTCCTTATTAATCTCATTAATACTTTGATTTGATTTACTAATTGATTCTTTAAGTCCTTTTAAATCATAACCTTTATTTTCCATTAAGAATGGTAGGTCTTTCTCTACGTTGAATGATTCTGCTGCTGGTTCAGCTGCTGGTTCCTCAGCTGGTGGTTCATCAGTACCCATATCCATTCCGACATCAGTACCCATATCCATACCCATATCACCACCAGTATCATCACCTTCTCCACCCTCTTCACCTTCTGCTTTAGGTGTACCATATAACTTATCAATATTAGAGAATATACCTGTTTTTTGTATTATTTCAGCTGTTTTTTCTAACTCACCAGCCATAGCCTTTTCAAATCTCTGTTGTTGTAAATCTAATTTAATCTCCTCATCTGACATACCAAGTATCTGTTTCTTAGCCCAGGTGGTAGATACGGCTTGTAGTCCGTTTCCTGGGTCAGTGACAGCGTCTCGATATAATGCAATTTTTTCTTTCCACTGTTCGATTTTAAGTAAATCTCCTTGTGTTGATGGGTTTGTTAATGATAGTGTAAAGTTGTTTAATTCCTCTTCGAACCCTAGAACGTATAGGTGAACTATAGCTATTTTGTTTAACTCTTGTATTATTGATTTTTGTATTCTATTAATTGTTCTAGCAAACCTAATGTCTAGTAGTGCTAGATTTTTACCTTCTCCGACAACTTCCTCAAACCCCAAGTAAGCTTTAGGTATTCTTAGTGACGCTAACAACTTCTTTTGAATATATTCTATGTCGGCAATCTCAGATAGATTTGTTGCCCCAGGTAATGTTTCAATTGGACTTGCTGCTGCCGGGTCCCTAACTGGTATAAAATAATCCTGGTCAACAGCCATTTGATTCATTCTTAAATCAACATTACCGTTATTTGAATCAACTACGATATCTCTTTTAAATTTATTGGCCACCTTTTGTATATAAGCTTCAACATCCTTATCATCCATATTACCAACAAATACTTTAAATACTCTTCTTTCAGGTGCTCTGGATGTTCTATACACCAACATAGCGTCTTCAGCTAATAACAACTGTTTCCAAATACGTCTAGCTTTTTCCAACATAGAAGTACCATATGGTAATCTTCTATCATCACCTAATAATCTAAAATGTGCAATCTCCCAGTTATTAAACTTTATATCTTTTTCTCTCCATTTAAACTCAATCTTATGAGCGTCATCATCATCATTATCTGCTGTTTGGTTTAGGTGTGTATTACCTTCAGTTCTTTCCATCTCAATGTTAGGTAATTGATTACACCCAATAATACCTTTTTCTGGGTCAATTTTAAGGTATACGAAATTATCACCGTATTTACAGGTATTTCTAATCCACATTGGTAGATTTGTATTAACATCTAATATGTTATTAAACAAATCCGCTAAAATACCTTTAATTCTTGCTGATTCAGAATAAATAGATATTGTATGTCCTTGTTCTGATGGTGTTGAGCACTCTTCAGCGTAAATGTCTAGTGCCGCTGAAATTTCAGGAGTAAACTCCATAGATTCGTAATCATAATATGAAGCTAATCTTGTAGGCTCATAGTAAATTGATTTTGTGTATAATTCATTGTCAACACTCTGCCACTGATTAGCCATGTACATAGCTTGTTGTAGTTCTAGTTGTTTTGTATCAAATTCACCCTTATTATTAGTCCTTAAGATTTCATCTGAATTTGCTTTAAATTGTTGGAATGTGTTTTTTGGTGCTGATGGTCCACCAGCCCCAAACACTTTACCTAGTTTTTGATATATTGTAAGTTTTGCCATAATGCTTAATAGTAGTGTTTATATTATAAATAGTATAGGTTTTATTAACCTCTTCTACGTTTACCCCCAAATAACCAGTTATTTTCTTTGTATTGTTCTTTACCAACTTCGTTACGACCTGAAATACCGAATGTTGGTGTTGATGGTTGTATACTTGAATTCTCACTTGCTTCGGTAGTCCACCCGTCAAGCATGGCCTTGGTTAGACTATCGGCTTTCTGTAATTGTGAAAACGAATTCTCACCAACATATAATGCCATAGCCATTGCCATAATAAGGTCATCGTGTTTACCCTTCATATGGTCTGGTCTACCATTAAGGTAAACGAAAGTATACATTTCGTTTAATAATCTTTCAGAACGAACAATAAATTCATGTCTTAACCCTTCCTCAAACGCTGATATTATTTGTGTTCTTTTATTATTAAATGCTAGTCCTGGTGTTTTTGTTCCAGCGTTTGGATTATACTTCCATTTATCGGCCGTATTCATACCCTCAACATATAAATCTTTATACCCTAACTCTTGTAGTTTTCTTGTAGTCGCTATACCCATACCACCTGTAATGTCTACAACTACAAAAGCTTTATACATTGTACCCCACTTATGAATAATATCTGCAGCTAGGTCTGGTGGTATTTTTCCTAGGTATTCAGCTACTTGTTCACGTTCGTCAAAATCTATTATAACTATCGATGTAAAATCCTCGGAATCCCCTCTACTAATATCCGCTCCTAATATGTATCTATGACCATCGATAGGTTTTTTCCAAATCCACATCTGTCCCCCAATAAAAGTTTCTTTAGGTTCCCTTATCTGTGTTTTTTTAATATTATCAATAGTTTCCATTGGTATTACGTTGTCCCCAGAACCAAGGAATGCACACTCAAGTTCCTGTGAGACCTTTCTCCTATCGTACTTAAGTTTCTTAACCATTTGTTCAAACCAATCTGAACATGGTTTGTACCCATTTTCCAATAGATAGTCAAATTTATCGTGGTCACCTTCTTGTGTAATTAGATTATCGTCATAATCCTCTTGGTTTAGTAGATATTGTACGATATCCTTACATTTAACCCAAAATAAATCTTTAGTAAATCTAGGGTCTTTATACCAGTGAAGTTCTGATATCATGAAATTATTTAACCCTTTAATAGCTTGTTCATAAATTTCATAATAAATCTTATCGTGTCCGTTTGGTGTTGATATTACTATTACCTTACCCCCTGTAGATAGTGATGCCATTGAAGCTGCCCAGAAATCTTCACCCGCTTCAATATACGCAGCTTCATCAAATATAAGAGTTGTTGGTGTATACCCCCTAAGTGCATCCACGGATGTTGCGACCGCTTTTACTTCACAACCATTGTTAAGTTTAAAGTGTTTTTGAGCATCTTTCTCTTTAGAGAACCCAACATTAATCCAATCAGGCCATTGATTAATAAATCCCCTAACTTTATTAGCAAATTCCTGTGCGGTATCCAACTTATTGGCAATAATAAGAATCTTTTCTGGTTGTTTCTTCGAGGCAAATTGTAGTGTTTTTGATACCCATGCAGCTGTTGCTGTTGATACACCGGCTTGCCTATACTTTTTTGTTATATTGTCACTATACTTATCAAAATTATTTAACATCATCTCCTGTTCTGGAAATAATTTAAATGGTACGTACTTTGACTGTGTGTTATCATATGTTTCCAGATATGTTTCTATAGCATAACTGGTGTTACCATAACACTTAGCGTATTCTTTAATTAATTCTTCTTGGTTCATTGCTTATAAATATAACTAAAAAAGTCTCCACACTGTAGAGACTTTTCATTTGTACTATATTTTAATTCTTACATATTATATAAGAAATCCTTTTCATCTTTTGTTAATGAGTCCATTCCGGACTTACCTATTTTATCCAACAAAGTATCCATATCATATTCTTTAGGTGAGTCAACCACCTTTGGACCTTCTTTTGGTCGTATGTCTAAAGCATCATCTAAAGCGTCTAGAGTTCCTTCGAAACCAGGCATTTCATAGTTCGGTGTATCTGATTGTGTTTCACCACTAGAGTCCTCATAGTCCTCATCTTTTAGTTGTTGAATTATTTCGTTAACTATCCCCTCAACCCGGTCTTTTCCTTTTTGTGAACCAGATAATATTTCTTTAGCTAAAGCTAAGAATGGTTCTGCGTCCATTGATATAATGTTAAAGTATAGGTAATTTTTAATTCTTCCCATGTCTTCGTTATCTAATAAACTTTCCGGATAAGATTCGGTAAACTTTTCCCAAATAACAGGTCCAAGTCTAAGGTCCCAAATTTCTCCAGCAACATTATCTGTTTCATCCATTACCTCAGCGGCAAATTCTGGGTCAGACGGTAATCCATGTGCTGACATATATTCCATAACACCTTTCCATATCTCATGCACTAAAACTGGGAAAAACATTCCGGTAGCTTTAATTGTTGGTGGGTCTGTTGTTAAGTCTAACTCTTCCTTTCCAGCCATTGATTGTTCAGCTCCATCAGCACTCATCATATCCATATCAGGCATAATCCAATACATTATATCATTAACAGACATAACCAATGAATACAAACCAACTAAATCTGGGTGTATAGAGTCTAATTCTTCACCCACCATATGATACATATAATGAGCTTTTTTTGACGAACCGGAAATTAGTGAATTAATAAATCTTCTCTTCTGTTTTTCCAAATCAAGCTTTTCCATCCTTGCCTGTACACCACCATCATCAATTTGTGGTTGTTGTTTTTTAGGGGGTTCTTTTTTCTTTTCTTTAGGTTTCATGTCCATCCCACTAAAGTTAGGCTTTTCAATTTTAGCGTCAAATTGTAAATCACCTTCTGGTATTGACATCTGGTCTTTAACCACCTTTATAGCTAATTCTTGTAATTCAGGTATATTACTAGATTCTATTTGCATCATTCTCTGAACTGCCTGCATCATTTGACCTTGTATTTGCATCATACTCTGTTGGTCTACAATTTCTAGTCCAGTAGCTGATTTAATTTTTTCTATAACGTCTTGAAATCTTTTTGTCGCGATTAACTCTTCGAAGTTATCAGCTTTACCATCTTGGTCTATATCTGGAAAAGCTTTGTGACCACCTAGTGGGTGTTCTTGTGATTTTAATCTTGCTTCAATATCCGGTGAGATTCTTAAATTCCTATCATCACTATAATCAATAGGTGCTTCTCTTAATTTATTTTTTTTAGACATTTTATCTTGATAATGATTTTCCTAAATTAGTAAATTCTAACCAGTCTGGTAATGGTGAGTTTTTCTTTGCTTTTGGTTTTGGTGTTGTTTTTGGTTTTTTAAATGGTCCCCTCCTTTCTTTTTCACCTGGTTTTGTTGTAGGTGGGGCTATTGTAGGCATTGGTTGGTTTGACTCCATGTCATCCTCCACAACTTCTCCGTTTAAAGTAACCTCACCCTCATTTGTGATAGTAACCTCAATTAAATCCCTCTTAGATTTTAAATAACCTATAATATTACCTTTAATTTCTTCAACAACAACTCTTAACCCCATTTCTTTAGCTAATTCATTAACCATGTTATAGGATTTTTGTTGTTTAGTAACCTTAATTTTAGGTTTTTTAATTTCTTTAACTGTTTTTATAAAGTTTTCTTTTGTGATTTCTGCTTGTTGGTTTTCTTTTACTAATTCCATAACCCAGTTTTCTAATTGTTTTTGTTCATATATAGAATCATCGGAATTATCAAACAATAAATCAAGTTCCTTACCATCAACATTAACTTTAATATCAGCGTCTACAGGTTCGTCTTCTTCATCTACCTCAGTTGTTAACTCTTCAGCGTCTTGTTGAGCTTTGGCAACTGTTAGGTTTGCTAGTTTTTCCTTAGTACTTTTAATATCTTCTTCGTAACCTTCTCCCAGTAATTTACAACCCAATACTTTAATCTGATTGTCTGAAAAAGAAGATAGAGTCCTGTGAGTGAACCCTTCTTTTATTAGTTGTGCAATTAATGTTTTTCTATTTTTTGGCATATTCAAAAAGTTTGTCAAATTTTAAAATTATATCTCTTGCGTACAGTATGTCTTTAACTCTATCCGCACTATCTCCAAAATGAAAAACCAGTCGTTCCTCATTTCCGTTCTCATATTCTTCTTGATAACTTTCCCAACCTAAAGCTATAACGTTATCAAGTGCATGTTCCATACCAAAATAGTCTGAATTTTGTATAAGGTCCATTTTGATTTTTGTACCCTCAAGCCTTCCTACAGATTTGATATATTTTATATCTGGTGGACCTGGGTTACCGTTAGCTGGTTCAGAGTCCCAACCTTCACCCCACAATTCATCTGTTTGTTCACCAAATATAAATTCGTATATATTTTCGTTTTTATAATTTGGTCCTAATTCGTTAATGAATAGGAGTCTCATTACCTTATACTTCCGTTTTTATCTATGTATACCTTTTTACCTTCTGATATCATAATAATAGCTCCACTTTTTGTTAATCCTTTAGGTGTCGCGTTATTTTCTTTAATAAACTTTTTTGCTGACAATTCCTGGTCAACAGTACTAGAGTGTTTTTCTATAACTTTATTTTTAATTGTCGTTTTTTTTATTTCTTCTAGATAATTTTTTGGTGTTTTCTTTTCTATATAAGAATCTAGTAGTTTAGAAACTCTTTTTTTAAGTGATTCCATTACCTCACCTTCACCTTCTTCAGTTTCTTCCTCTTCTTCTTCCATGTCCATTTCTTCTTCCATGTCCATTTCTTCACCATCCATTTCCATGTCCATATCACCTTCATCATCCATATCCATTTCGTCCTCAGTTCCAAATTCATCATCTTCTAAGTCAACATCACCACCTTCTAGTTCTTCATCACCATATTCTGTTTCGTCTTCTTCGAATCTAGACACAATATCTTCTTTATCCTCATCTTCTAATTTATCTAATTCTAAAGCTGATAAAACTGAATTGATGACGTACTTGATGTCTTCTGACTCTAATTCTTCTTCACCGTCTCTTAATTTTTGACCTAATTTACCTGTTAACTTTTGTATTGATTTCATTGCACCTTCCATCTCTTGTTCTTCACCTTCTTCACTACCCATGTCCATGTCATCATCCATACCCATTTCTTCGTCACCCATATCCATGTCATCATCCATATCCATATCATCATCCATGTCCATGTCCATGTCGTCATCCATGTCCATATCCTCATCGTCAGATGGAGCGTCTGGTGTTTTTAGTGTAAATCTTTCTTCCTGGTCTTCTATTTCACCATACATATTATCACCAACACCTTGATTATACTGTTCGTTGATTGGTTTAAATATTAAGTTTAATCTTTTAAGAGCTGCAGAATAACTTTTAAATCTATTTTTATTTTTATTTCTTATCCCATCAATATAATCTAAGTCAGACTCATTTAAACCTGATTTTATATGGTACCCATCTTTTTCTTGTATGATAGCATAAAAATTACCATCCTTAGCTTCTTTTAAGAAAGATGTTGTTTTAGTGTGGTTTTCTGTGTTCTTATTAACAGTACCATAATTAGCAATTTCCATAATTCTACTAATCTTGTCTTGTCCTTTTAATGTTTCACTTCCTATTGGTTTTAATCCCATTTTGTTCTATTTTAATTTTAAATTATTACTAACTATTAAGTCCTCCACCACCAATTATTGTTGCTCCTGGTACTGGTGACGATACTGTTGACCCTGTCATAGGTGAATTACAAGAACACTCATAACACAAAAACATTGCGTCTGCATGAGCAGCACTTAATTTACTTGGTGTTATAAGTAAGTCCACCCTATTACCAATAACTGGTAATGTAAAAGCCTCCCCCATGTAGGTGAAAGCTGCACTTGTCCCTACAGAATATATTGAGGTACATTTCCAATCTTTATATGTTGTAACCTTTGCAGCAAGTAATGTTGCTCCATCTATAGGTGTTGTTGCTAACGAGTTTCCTCCGTAATTTCCTGCCATAATTAATTATTGTTTCATATATAAATACTTCTAACTATGGGAAACAGTACCCTCAAGAGTTAGAGATTTATCAATCAGTTTATTCTTAAGTCCCATAAGCTTGCCAATATAACCATTTCTTCTAAGAAATTTAAAGGTTAGGTTCTCATATGAGTACTCTCCCTTGTTAGCCAAACCAGCTCCACGGTACTTTTTAAGACGACGCCTAAGGTCATCAATTGTTCTCATTAATTCACCAATTGACCCTCGTTCCATATTATCTTCAATCTGGTCAATCATATCCATCCACTGTTTTGCTTTTGATAATATTTTATGTGAGTCTAGTATAACCTCTTTTTCTTCTGGTTTAACAACCCAGTCATTGTACATAACTGAGTACATACCACTAGCAAAGTGTTGTTCTTTAGAGTCTTGTACGTATATTTCCGATTCAAATCCCTTAACATTAACATCTCTTAGTGAATTCCATATAATCCTTCTACTATCAAGATATTTTTTTTCTATGGACTCACTTGGGTCCTCAAAGTCAATTAATATATGTAAATCAACGTCTGA
>Ga0209337_1003704_pt1 | contig 10734 bp, 23 predicted proteins | sample LinPmetageLP53_FD_184044 | JGI IMG/M metagenome (GOLD analysis project Ga0209337, IMG submission 184044) | Marine viral communities from the Pacific Ocean - LP-53 (SPAdes) (version 2) | ecosystem: Environmental > Aquatic > Marine > Oceanic | place: Pacific Ocean | collected 2010-02-08 | reverse complement strand
TACTACTTGTGTTAAACCTTCGGGTAATGCAAGTGTATTGTTACAAACCGCATCTGGGATACATGCAGAGCATAGTACAATGTACATTCGAAACGTACAGATGACAAAGGATTCTGAGGTAACTCAGGCAATACAAAAAGCAAACCCATACATGGTAGAAGACAGTGTATGGAGTGCAAACGGTACAGACGTGGTTGTGTCTTTTCCTATCATTCCAAAGAAAGGTTCTTATGTAAAAGAGGATCTTGTTGGTGTTGACCATCTTGAGAAGGTAAAACTTGTACAAGAATATTGGGTCAATGCTGGTACAAACGAAGAACTTTGTGCTGACAAGGGCGTGCGACATAACGTGTCAAACACAATCCTTGTAGACGACTGGAAGAAAGTAGAAGAATATGTATTTAAGAATCGACATTCATTTGCTGGAATTTCGTTTCTTTCAATGATGGGTGATAAGGACTTTAATCAAGCACCTAACACCAGTGTGATAACAGCAAAAGAAATGGTAAAGAAATATGGAACTAGTGCTATATTTGCTAGTGGGCTCGTGGTTGACGGTCTTAATGCTTTTGATAATCTATGGACTGCTTGTTCGACTGCTCAAGGCTACGGTGACGATATCTCGTTGGATAATTCAGTTAATAGTATTAAGCGGGATTGGATTCGTCGTTTTAATAATTTTGCAGTCAATTATCTTAATGGTGATATGAAACAAGCAGAGTATTGTTTAAAGGATTCGCATCTCCTACATAAGTGGGAGAAGATTAATAAAAACTTTGTAGACATAGAATGGGAGTCAGATTTGAGTGAAAAGAAATATATTGACGTAGACACTATGGGGGCAATTGCCTGTGCAGGTGGTGCATGTGAGATTGACTTTTAATGGAGACGTGGGAAACATCATGTCTGCATTGTGATGCAGAGACTCATATAGTATCAGACAAAGAACCAGAGTTTTGTCCTATGTGTGGATACGAAACAAATGCGTTGTTGGTAGATGCCGACGATGAGATATAAACGATTAAATAACTTCCCCCCAGAGTTGATGACTCTATTACAGGATAAATGGGATGATATAAAGGATGATGGATACTCCACTGAAATTGTTGCGATGGAACCAGAATTAAATTTTGTTCTTTGTAAAACACTCAATGAAGTATTTCAACCATATTTTAGTTGTGAATTACACGGTGTTTTATATCAAATATCCGATCCAAGTTTGGGTATCGCAAAAGTTCATACAGATAAATCTAGAGGAACTTCTTTAAACATACCGATCAGGGTAGATTCACAAGGAGATTATATATGTGGTTTGACAGAAGATCTGTCTGCATATATGACTCCAAGGAAAAAAGAATTTGAAGCAACTAAAAAGGTTGGACATGAATTCCCTCTACAACTAGATATGATGGAATTTGTTCCTATGACAACCCCAATTATAATTAATGCAAAAGTACCACATACATGGCGAACAAACAAAGATACTAACAGAGTTGTTGCAGGATTTTTGTTTGGAGAAGGTCTAAAACCCGAAGAATTGATAAATAGTACACCAAGTGATTGGTTCTAAACCACTATATACTAGTATGTGGTATATGAATGACATTGAATTTACAGACGCACCAGATGATATTGAGGGTTTCGTTTACGTTATAACAGACACACGAAACGATAAGAAGTATGTCGGCAAGAAAAGGTTCTGGTCGGTTACACGGAAGCCCCCACTCAAAGGCAAGAAACGCAAAAGAGTGATACGCAAAGAATCTGACTGGATGAAGTATTATGGTTCAAGTGATTTAGTAAACCAATTATTGGTAGAACACGGAGAAGATAACTTCCATCGGGAGATTATTCATTTGTGTAAGACGAAGGGTGAGATGAGTTACCTCGAAGCAAAAGAGCAGTTTGACAGGGACGTACTATTAAATGATGACTATTATAATGAGTTCATCGGATGTAAGATTCACAGTAAACACGTAGCAGGATTAAAATGAATATATCAGTAACTGAAAGAGCAAAGACATATCTAAAAAATGCAGGGAAACCAAACGTTTCTCTCAAAGTAAAAGGTGGTGGTTGTTCTGGGTTTCAATACGAGTGGGGTATCACAGATGCAGAACCCACGGTAGAGAACCTCTGGTTAGACCCAATGGCAGAGATGTTTGTATTTGGTTGTACGGTTGATTATGTAGAAGAGTTAGGTGGATCATATCTAAAAGTAATTAACCCAAACGCGACTGCTCAATGTGGTTGCGGAGAGAGTTTCGGAGTATAAACATGCCTACAGAATATAACGCAAATTTAGTCAAGGTTGTCGATGGAGACACTGTTGACGTAGATATCGATCTAGGATTTGGTATCTGGTTAAAGAACGAAAGAGTACGGGTAATGGGTATAGACACCCCAGAATCACGTACAAGTGACAAGATTGAGAAGTTGTTTGGTCTTGCAGCTAAGTATAGATTACAAGCATTATTAGAAGAACATTGTACACTTGTTACAACAGACGACAGACGCGGAGAAGACGAACGTGGTAAATTTGGTCGTGTATTAGGTGACTTCAAAATTGCAGACGGTCGATTGGTTACCCAAGTCTTAATGGACGAAGGTCATGCAGTGGATTACTATGGTGGATCTAAAGAAGAAAACCTAGAAAAACATATGGTAAACAGAGCAAGATTAGTCGAAGAAGGTATTGTAGTAATGCCAGTTCCAGAAGTAGACGATGGTGCTTGACAACTAGCGAATCATTTGGTATAATGAATACATGATATTACTAGATTATAATGGTATTGCTATAAGCAATATAATGGCACAAAGATTAGGTGAAAACGAAGATATGATTCGACACATGATCTTAAACTCGATCAGGATGTACAAACAGCGTTTTAAGGAATACGGTGAAATAGTTATCGTATCTGACGCTGGTGGTAACTGGCGTAAAGAAGTATTCCCAGAATACAAAGCAAATCGTAAGAAAACACGTGATGCATCTAGTATGGATTGGAATCGGTTATTTGAGATTACCAACATGGTATTCGACGAGATCACTGAAAACTTTCCATACCGTACTATGAAAGTATGGGGTACTGAAGCAGATGACTGTATTGCACAGATCTGTATTGGTACACAGGAGTTTGGTGCATATGAGGATATAATGATTGTATCAGCCGACAAAGACTTCGCACAACTACAGAAATTCAAAAATGTAAAACAGTATTCCCCAATGACCAAGAAGATGATTGTTGAGGAGAATCCACGAGGATTCCTACTGGAACACATATTAAAGGGTGATACCAGTGACGGTGTACCAAACGTTCTATCTGACGATAAGGTCTTCATAGAAGGTCGTAGACAGGGTGTAATGAGTGCCAAGAAGAAAGCAATACTTTCTGAGGATATAAATGCGTTTGGAGAGGATGTAGTTCGTAACTTCCAACGTAATGCCAAGATGATTGATCTGACAAAATGTCCAGATAATTTGGTTATAGATATTAAAGATCACTTCAACAAGTCAACACCACGTGTTAATAAAAGCAAGGTGTTACCTTATTTGGTGAATAAAAAATGCAGACGGTTACTAGAAGTCGTAGAAGAGTTCTTTTAACTAAATATTGTAAACAGGAGAGATTATGGCAAAGTTACCACATGAAGTTTTTGAAGATTATGCAAAAGCAAAATCCAAAGCAGAGAAGATTGCAGTATTGCGATCTAACGAGACTTGGGCGTTAAAGGATTTACTAAAGGGAACATTAGACCCTAAAGTAAAATGGCATCTTCCAGAAGGAGCTCCCCCGTATCAACCGTCCAGTCATTCAGAACCAGCGGCATCTATATTCAGAGAGAATACAAAGTTTAGATATTTTGTAAAGAATAATAATGTTAGTAATCAAATAACACAGACCAGAAGAGAAACAATTTTCATCGGAGTTCTTGAAGCGGTGCATCCAAAAGATGCGGAATTGGTGATAGGTATGATTAACAAGAAAACTCCAGTAAAGGGACTAACACTTAAAATAGCACAGGAGGCATTTCCCAATTTATGATGTTTCGCAAAATAACTTAACCTTAGAACCACCCTCGATTCATCGTGCGGTGGTTTTTTCTTTATTAGGAGACTTAATGGCACCACCCAGATCACAGATAGAGCGTATGAAAACAAAAAGTAGATTTTATAAGACATATGCCCGAAAATGTATGAAAGATGGTAAAGATAGAAGATCTATGGAAGCAAAGATGGATCAAGAATTAATAGATGAACATATAGAGGAGCTCAAAGAAGAAATGTGGACTTGGAAATAAGTCTTGACACCCTCTGCGAATCAGTGTATAATAAGTTATCATTAGTTTGCAGAGGGAATCAATATGAATATTTTTATACTACACGAAGATCCAGTTAAGGCGGCACAAGATCAGTGCGATAAACATGTCGTTAAAATGGTACTAGAATCAGCACAAATGTTATCTACCGCACATCGGATACTAGACGGAGATAATGTTATAGACGAATCTTTCTATAAGATCGCACACAAAGGTCACCCATGTACCAAATGGGTAATGGAATCAGTTGCCAATTACCAGTGGTTATATGATCACTTCATTGGACTATGTGACGAGTATACTTATCGCTACGGTAAAACACATTTATGTGACACTAAGTTTCGTGACATATTGTTATTCTCACCAAACAATATACCAATAGAGGAACGCACACCATTTGCACTCGCAATGTCTGCATTCCCACAGTTTATGGATCACGATGATCCTGTTACATCATATCGTCGTTACTACGGTACAAAAGCAGATAACTTCAACTTGCTATGGACTAAACGAGAGATCCCAGATTGGTACTTTCGTGAGTATACAGGAGCGTTCTAAATATGTCACACTTTCATTTTATTTTCAAAACAAATGCATTTAATGCTTGCGAATCACTTAGGAATGTCGTATAGTATATATGTAATCAAGAGAAAAGGAATCACTATGATACAAGGAATGCAAATGGAAGTTAATCCCGAACAGAGGGAAGCGGCATTAGTTGGTGCGAAAGCATTTTACACTATATCTTGTCGTAATAATAACGGAGATTTTTATGACTGTGTTGACAGTTTTGATGATGTCGATGTTGCAAATCGCAGTTACGAACGTTTAGTTCAATGTGGTTGGGATCACATAAACATGTTTCGTCAGATGGCAACTGTACGTTTGATGCATGGAATATTGTTGTCTGACCGTACTTTAGTTAGACATCAACATAGTAACGTAACAATAGGAGCAGTCGCATGAGTATGCCAACAATTATAGACCATATGGTCAGTGAAATCTCAATGAGTGAGTTGTGTGCGTTGCAAGAAGATTATGCATCGGCACAAAAAGAAGGTCACGAATGGATCTTGCAAGCAATGGATATCGTATTTGAAAAAATCGATCTAGGTAAAATTAAAGTGAGGATTGTATAATGGTTAGTTTAGATAGATTAACAGGCATCTATAACAATTGGATGGAAAGTCAAAACATAAAATTGGGGTGTGCTTTAGAAGAATCTATGCAATTCCCACCTTTACACGAGAAAACTCCAGAGCAATATGCTTGGTTGGCAAGGTTTATTAGAGTTTGGCAGAAAGCGGCACTTCATGGATAAATTATTATGGCATGCTTCCCCTTACATAGAAGGTGGGGGGCCAGGCACTAAGTGTTTTGACGATCCAAAAGACGCAGTTAAGTATCTTGAGGAAAAATGTGAACAAGATTCTACATCATACAAACTCAAGGAGAAAATCCAAGAATGGCATTGGTTAGAAAAGATCTGGGTTAGTAGTGACGGAAATGCTTGTGTGTTTTCAAAAAGAAATATGGAAGCATTCAATGATTATCTTATAGAACTAGGGGGTGCGAATTGGTTCGCGAGAACAGAAGCATCTTTCTAATGGAAGTCACTGGTGGATGGAAGTTACACAGAAAAGTTGCATACGATTGTGTGCAACATTCGTTTAACCAACTGATGCCTAGAATACGAAAGATAGATCTTCAAGTTCATTTGAAGAAAAACTTGCATTACAAGACTGGTCTATACGGTATGATGGACATGCAAGATGACCGCACCTTTAGACTAGACGTTGATTACAGTGATATGAATGAAATGGAACATACCATAATGCACGAAATGGTACACGTAAAACAATATGTAACGAAAGAACTCGTGCAGTTGAGAGATGTTTATGTCTGGAAGAATGTTGCGTTTGGTAAATACCATACCGAGTACAAACACCGTCCTTGGGAAATAGAAGCATATAACAAAGAAGAAGAATTGGTTAAGTCATTCAAAGAAGAGTATATATAGTTTTATAGGAGAAACCCAATGCCATCATACACACTAAGAAACATAAAGACCAAAGAAGAAACTGATGTTTTTTGTAGTTACCCAGAACTGAAGGAATTGTTAGAAATGGATTCTAATTTAATTCAAAAACTTGCAACCCCGAAAATCATTGCTGGTAGAAGTGGGGCAATTAAAGTTCCAGATGGATTTAAAGATTTGAAACGCAGAATCAAAGGTGGCTCTGCTCCAGGAAATACTATTAACATATAGGTGAGAAATGTCCGTCGGACTAGGTAAAACTCTTGGAACTCAAGAGACTAAAGGAATACTCGATGTTTTACATGACACCGAGTTTAAACCACACAGCCGAGGAAAGTACACAGAAGCACGTTGGTGGGGTAACAAAGAAGTTTTAAATGCATTTGGTGAGTATCTACATTGGTATCTTACGACAATGACATATCCATACAACGTACCAATAAAAGGTTGTTGGTCACATTTTTATAAATCTCGCAGTGGTATGATGGGAATGCATCAAGACAAGTTTGCGGATATCGACGCATCGAACGGTAATTATTGGATTACCACATGTCTAGTAGAGAAAAGTGTAGACTTAATTGGTGGAGAAATTGTCCTTGCTGGAGACAGTTACGATGATTATGAAGAGTTTCAATCTAGGTTGAAGGTTATTAACTTGACTGAAGTAGGACAGACGGCCGTGTGGAACGGAGAGACAGTCCACGGTGTAGGTGAGATAACAAACGGTCATCGTTGGGTATTCGTGGTATATAAGGAAGTAGAGTGATGACGGTAGGTCGTGGCAAAGATTTTGAAAGAAAAGAAACACAATCAATACTCAAAGTTCTAAAAAATACAGAATTTGAAATGCACCGCCGTGGTAGATATCAACAAAAAAGATGGCGTGATGCAGAACAAGTAAAACTTACTTTCGGTGATTATCTTTTCTGGTATATCACACAAATGACATATCCTTACGGAGATCCTATTACCTGTTGTTGGTCGCATTTGTATAAAGCACCAGCTGGTGGTATGGGAATGCATCAAGATAAACACGTGTTGGCCACCAGTTATAAGGACACTGGTTTGCACTTCAATGGCAATATGACTTCTGGCAATTTCCTAGATCCTCTCAAATTGTGGTCAACTACTCTCTTGGTGACTAAGAGTGACGATATGGAAGGTGGAGAAATTATTCTTGCTGGTGACGGTTATGAGGATCATGTTAAGTTTGGGTCTAGGTTGAAAATGGTAGATCTAAAAGAAAAGGGGCAGACTGCCTCATGGAATGGTGAAACCGTACACGGTGTTACCGAAATAACAAAGGGTACTCGTTGGGTATTCGTAACATTTAAGGAAGAAAAATAATGGCAAAGTTTGGTCGATTTGACCACAGAAATAAAAAGAAAGATCGTAACAAAAAGAACTCTATAAATAGGGTCAAACGAATCAAAGAAGCAGATGAAGAATGGTATGATAAGAGTAAGTTTAGACAGGCACTTGGGAAGATATTCCCGAAATCTGAGGGATCTCAGGAACACTAAAACATACAAATATATCGGTAGAGTGTGTATCGCACTATCGGTATTGTTTAATGTTATTACATGCGGAGATAGTAATCAAACGTTCTCTGCACGTAATCATAAATGGAGAAGAGAAGATAAGACAAACTTCTGTTCTATCATAGATCTATTTTTCTTCTGGCATCCAGAACATTGTAGACAGTCTTGGGCGTATTGGAGACTGAGAAAAACGGTATCATCAGAAGCAGATGAAGCAATACATATATTAAAACAACATAAGGAAATATTATGAAAACCGATATAGGATTAGGACTTGAGAAGTGGATGGCAGTTCACAAACCATATGAATGGATTAACGAAGATCTTCGAAAGGCAGTGGCCAAGAACATTCGGAATGAATGGAAATGGGGATTAGAAGATTGGACTACTCGGATCGACACGAAAGAAGTCGATCAAGCGGCAGAAGATGTTTGGCGTACAAACTACGAGGAAGAACCAGTAGTTTCAGATTCTCTTTTGGTTAAGGAATTAAAAGCAATCAATGCCTGACAAATTCAAAGGAATCTCTACCCAGATTGCTGATAAATGTTTGGAATTTATTATGCAAAATCGTATTTCAAAAAACATTGATTATAACAATGTGCAGTATTGTAATGCTACCCATGTAAGAGAGATGTTTCTATCTAACGATAGACTTTTGGCACACTTAGATTCTAATAAACGTCATATCAATATAGGTACTGGATGTGGGTTTATGGAATACACAAATACTAAATATCATTCTTTAAATCTGAAATCAGTTGACCTAGCAAGAGCAACTATAGATCCAATATACAAAATAGTGCAAAACAAGTTAAACGTCAAACAAGACTATGATATGAAAGTAATGCGAAAAAATGATGGTAGCGATTTAACCATTAAAAACTTAGATCCCTTTATGTCCTTTAAAAGATGGGATAACGCAATCTTCGTTAGATTTGTACCGATAAAAAGTAACTTAACTAGTTTAGAGAATATAAGTAAGTTCAATAAGAATATGAAGAAATACGTAGATAGTATTACAATAGTTATTGTCCCAACAACTGGTGGTTATCCAAATTATAAACTTTTTCCAAATGCAAATATTACTGATATCAAAACAAATGGTGGCAATTCTTCCGTAACAGATGGTAAAATTGGTATAATAGAGTATGATATATGAACGAAATACAATTACATACAGTCCCTTGGCAACACGCAATATTAGATGATTTTCTGACAGGAAATTCATTAGACGATTTACTAGAATTTTGGAACACGTTACCCAAGAATTTAAGATGGGAATCTACCATATTCAGACAGGTATTTGACAAAGAAGGTAATTTTATAGACCTATGGTTCACACAGAGTTTCATCAAAGATCTCAAAGAAGTGATGGAACCAGAACTTATAAAAAGAATATACGAAGAAGTAAGTTTAAAAGTTCGGAGTGTGGGAACACTCTTAGACGCACAACTCGATGATGAAGACGCATTTGCTATTGATGTACAATACATTGGTAAACATATGTCATACCCATTTCACATTGATGCCAGTGATAAACTACTCACTCTAATTACGTTTATACATCCAGATAAAAATGTTGGTACATTGATGGGAAACGATGAAGACGCATTGAAAACTGGATACCGCGAAACTGAATGGAAACCTAATCGTGCGTTGGTGTTTAAACCCGATGATACCACGTGGCATGCATTCAAATCAGACGGCCGTAATAGAAGAATGACACTCAATATCAACATATACAAGAAGATAAACAACCCGACAGGTCGTGTAGAAACGTAACATAAAAGACACACATTTGTTTTATTTTCAAAATAAAAGCATTTTAGTGCATTTAGTGCTTGCGAATCACTTGGGGTTATGCTATATTATATATGTAATCAGAGAGAAAAGGAATCACCATGATACATCATATAGACGCCCATAACGGTTCAATTAGGTTCTACAAAGACGGTGGAGTAGTTGCACAAGCAAATAATTCAAACTGGATTGCGTACATTTTGAACACTCACGGTGGGTTTGACGAAAACGCATCTTTTTCTTCTTCAATGCAGTTTGCATCAGAAGAAGGTTTTGAAAACGACGATGCCGCAATGGATATGTTAATGGAAGGAATGGGTGCAATATAATGGGTGCTTTAGTGTTTGATGATAAAAGATATCCTGTAGAATATGATTTACAGGAAAATAACGAGGTTGAAATGTTAGAAGTATTAAAAGAGGATTATCTTGGAATGCAGTATAAAGTGTCTTACGACAAAACTATGACTTGGGCACAGAAGAATATCGACATGAATATTGTCGGTATGACTTTTCGTGAAGAAATGAGTTTCGTCAATTGGGATGATTTTGAGAAATGGAAACAGGGTTGTAATGCCAACAGGGATTGTCGTTTTGTTATTACTAACGGTAAACCTGTCAACGGTCAACTAGAAATGGATTTATATCCAGAAGGGTATGATTGTCTAGACAATCATGCCATCGTAAAGGCAAAGAACTAATGCCAATGGAAACAGGAAATATGAAACCAGATTATAATAAAGTGATTCTAACTGACGCAGATGGTGTTCTTTTGAATTGGGAATATGCATTCAGAACTTGGATGGCAAAACACGGGTATAAAGAGAAATCTGACGATCCCACCACATATGATATCGGTGTGAGATATGGTATACCAAAAGCAGAGAAAGAGTCTGCGGTCAAATTATTTAACGAAAGTGCGGCCATTGGATATCTACCACCTTTGCGTGATGCGATGTATTACGTCGATCTGTTACACAGGAAGCATGGTTTTACTTTCCATTGTATCACATCTTTGTCAACAGACCAAGAT